>ERZ772786.31-NODE-31-length-62050-cov-4.144060_pt1 | contig 62050 bp, 48 predicted proteins | sample MGYA00511473_ERZ772786 | MGnify/ENA primary metagenome ERZ772786 (study PRJEB29015, sample SAMEA2738025) | human oral metagenome | biome: human oral; feature: human-associated habitat; material: saliva | place: China | collected 2252 ...
GAACGATTTTTTCAATGCATTTCTGCCGGTATAAAATTTAATATGTTTTAACATTCCTTAGGGAATGTTTTTTGTTTTATAGAAAATTTTATTATCGTCAAATGAGTGACATTGAAGATTGTCATATCATTAATTCAGAGCTAACTCAAGAAGATGAGTAAGCAAATAAAAATGTAACAATTAGTTTAGAAAATGTCATTCAGTTTAATGGTTTGATTGAACCATATATCACATGTGTAAAAGTAAAGTAAACAGAAGAAAATATACGAGATGAATTTTGAAAATTTGATATTGAAAGAAAAGATGTGTATATTGCGGATGGGCTTTCTTTTACTACTGTAAAGAGGTGCGAGTCAAAGAAGAGGCCGAGATAGCTTTTTCAGAGTTAGTTTATTATAGTGGTATATATAAGACAAATACATTAATAACTAATGAAATAATAATACTTACAAAAATAACTTTGAACTTTGCTTATATAAAATACGTAAAGTATCCAATGAATTTTGATATAATTAGATAAATAATAATATTTTATGGAGATTATGGAGAAATATTTTATGTCACTTGCGACAATTTATAGTTTGATGGGAACACTAATAACGATTAACACATTGCTTGCCCTTGTGACAATTTTTCGAAAACCTAGGTCTATTGCCAGTATTTTTGCGTGGTCTATGTTCTTGTTCTTTTTACCAGGGATTGGTTTCCTTGGCTATCTTTTTTTAGGAAGAGGGCTTGATCGAACAACAACAAATCGTTTTGAAGAAGAAAATAAATATAATCTGTCTATTCTTGCCCAAAGAGTGCGTGAAAATAATGAAAAATTTGAGCCAAAAGAAATGGCACCCCATGAAAGATTACTGAAAAGATATTTTAATAATATGGAACGTACACCACTTTGTCGTGGGAATAAAGTGAATTTTTATCTGAATGGAGAAGATAAATTCTCGGCCTTGTTTGACGACATAAAGAATGCTAAAGATAATATTCATGTAGAGTACTATGCATTCTTTAATGACAAAATTGGGACTGCTTTTCGTGATCATTTAATTGAAAAAGCTAAAGAAGGGGTGGAAGTTAGAGTAGTTTACGATCCATGGGGAGGAAAAACGAGAAAAGATTTCTTTAAACCTTTGGAAGAGGCAGGAGGTAAGGTCACAGCCTTTATCACATCGCGTAATACACTAACCAAAACCCGACTTAACTATCATTTACATCGTAAAATTGTAGTGATAGATGGTCAAATTGGTTGGACTGGCGGTTTTAATGTTGGTGATCAATATATTTATAACAGTAAAAAGTTTGGCTTCTGGCGTGATACACATGGTAGAATTGTTGGTACAGCAGCTTTTGGTCTTCAAGAAACATTTATTCGAGATTGGAATGTTTCAGTCAGAGATCCTAAAGATAAGCTTGAACGAAAAGATTCATATTTTGTGGTACCAGAAGAAGAAGGCAACATTGATATTCAAATCGTCGCTAACGGACCAGAGAGTGATAATAAAACCTTAAGAACAGGTTTTATTAAAATGATTATGGATGCGGAAGATTATATTTGGCTTCAATCGCCTTACTTGATACCTGATGACTCTATGATAACGGCGCTTGTAGCAGCGGCGAATTCTGGTGTTGATGTAAGAATCATGATTCCCAATATGCCAGATCATCCGTTTATCTTTAGAGCAACACAATATTACGCAAACTATCTGCATAAACACGGTGTGAAAATATACAATTATACAAATGGTTTCATACACTCTAAAACCCTTGTAATGGATGGAAAATTAGGCGTATTTGGTACAACTAATCAAGATATTCGCAGTTATGAATTAAATTTTGAGATAAGTGCCTTTTGTTATGATGAAACTATAGCAAAAGAGATGAGCAGGACCTTTGAGGGAGATTTAATAAAATCAAAGCTACTTACAGATGAAGAAATTGCCCAACAATGTATCTGGCTTAAAATCAAGCAGAACTTTTCGAGATTACTTAGTCCGATATTATAAATGGTCATGTATATAGGACATATTAATGATGATTTGACTCCTTTAAAATACATAAGTATTGAAAAATAAAAACCACTTGAAAATTTTAGTGGTTTTTATTTTGGAGTAATTCTTCCTACAACTGAAAGTCAATTGTTCAAGAGTAGAGTAATAGATGCTAAAAATCCTTCATACTCACTAAGGCTATGATTGTCTATTAAAAGTCAAAATATTTGCTGAACTTATGCGAGCATTTTTCATTAATATCAGACCAGAGGGTTAATCTCCAAAAGATAAATTTAGTAGAAAAATGTCTTTTAATGCATGTTTTTTTAGCCACTGCATGAGGCGACGTTTTTACTTGTCTGATATCGAACAAGTAAAAATCTTTTATAATCAATAAATAATTTAAAAGCTAAAAAGTTATTAGAATTATTAGCCTTCTAATAACTTTTTTGATAAAATAATTTTTCGAATACTTTCAAAAATGTAAGAAAAAAAGGTAAAATTTTAGATATAATAATAATTAAAGAAATTAGTTTAGGAGGAAAAGCAGATATTGAATAAAGTAAACATGACCGAAGGACTGTCAAATGCAGAAGTCGAAGAACAAAAAAGACTTGGAAATTTGAATATCATGACGGTTAAAGTTGGGAATTCAAATAAAGATATTATCATTAAAAACTCAATGACCTTATTTAATTTACTCAATCTAGTACTTGCGGTTGTGTTATTTATCATTGGTTCTTATAAAAATATGCTGTTTATTTTCTCAATTATTTCTAATACCTCAATTGGCATCTATCAAGAAATTAAAGCGAAAAGAATTATTGAAAAACTTTCTTTTCTAAAACAAGATAAAGTAGAAGTGATAAGAGCAGGTGAACAAGTAAGTATTGAAAAAGAAGAACTTGTTTTAAATGATATTATTTGTCTAAAAAAAGGTTTTCAGGTTCCAGTGGATGCGATATGTTTGGAAGAGGGACTAGATGTTGATGAATCCATGATTACCGGAGAATCTGATTTTATTGAAAAACATGTGGGTGATTTTATCTATTCAGGTAGTCTGGTCATGCAAGGTGCTTCAAAAGCACAAGTTCAGGCAGTCGGGAATCATACCTTTATCAGTAAGCTCACAAAAGAAGCTTCAGTTTTAAAAAAATCAAAATCAAAAATACAACAACAAATTGATAAAATTCTAAAAATTATCGCAATAGGAATTATTCCTATTTCAATTCTTGTTTTGCTCAACCAGTTCGTCTTTTCGTCATTAAACTTGTCAGTGATTCCTCAAAGAAAGATGGCGATTGTTGGAACAGCAACAACGATTACAAGTTTAATTCCTGAAGGATTAGTCTTGCTTACATCAGTTGCTTTGGCCTTAGGTGTCATTAAACTTTCACAAATGGATGTTTTGACTCAAGAATTATCAGCAATTGAAACATTGGCTAGGGTTGACGTTTTATGTTTAGATAAAACGGGAACAATTACCGAAGGACAAATGAATGTTGAAAATGTTCTGTACTATAATGATAAAGCTGAAACAAATGATATCATTTCATATATTATCTCCTTAGATAAAGAACAAAATTCCTCAATGGAGGCTTTGACAAAATATTTTACTAGTGGTCAACAAAATACCTTTGAATTAGTTTCATATCAACCTTTTAGCTCAGAAACCAAATATCAATCTGTAGAAATTAAAAATAAAGGAAACTATATTTTAGGAGCTTTTGATTTAGTAGCAAAAGATGTTACTCCTAAACAAAAAGCTGATATTGAGGAAGCCTTGGAAAAAGGTTATAGAATTCTCGCTCTCTCTCATAATATTTTGGGAGAAAAAAGCCAACTCCTTTGTCTTATTTTCTTAAAAGATAGACCTAAAAAAGAAGCTAAAAAAATATTAGAATACTTTGAAAAACAAGGGACTCAGATTAAAATTATTTCGGGTGACCATCCAAAAACAGTCTCGCTAATTGCAAAAGAGGTCGGTTTAGAAGCGGATTATATTGGTCTATCAGAACTTCCTGAAAGTGAAAAAGAACTACAGGAAGTGGTAGAAGAAAAAACAATATTCGGTCGCATAACTCCAGAAAGAAAACGTGATATCATTGCTGCTTTACAGGAAAATGGTCATACCGTGGGAATGATTGGAGATGGGATTAATGATATCCTTGCCCTTAAAAAATCAGATTGTCCAATTGCCTTAGGGAGCGGTAATGAAGCTACAAAGTCAGTTGCTCAATTTATTCTGTTAAAAAATGATTTCTCTGTTCTTCCAAATATTCTCAAAGAGGGAAGAAAGGTAATTAATAATATTACACGTGTCGCTAGTATGAATCTTTTAAGAGTAATATACATCTTTACCTTAACAGTTCTATTATTAATTACACGTCATCTCTTCCCATTAGAATCAATAAACTTAATGATGATGGGTATCTTTACCGTCGGAATTCCTAGTGCTTTACTTGTGCTAGAAAAAGATGAAAAAAGAAATGAAGATGATATTCTTCAAAAAATTAGAGACAACGCTCTACCTACGGGAGTCATTATTGGGATTGCTATATTTATAATGTTCAGTTTGGCCTATAAATTTCCAATCTATACGACCTTTACTGATGGAAGATTTGTGACTCATTATAAGGAGTTTATCAGTGATGTAACTTTGGTTATTGGTAGTGTTCAACTCTTTTCGCTCTATCTCTTATGCCGCCCGTTAAGCCGCTTTAGAGCTATTGTCATTGTCGGAATGACAGCACTCTTTTATGGAACTTACTTTATTTCACCAGTAACTAAATTTTTAGGAATTGCACCTTTCAAAAGCTTCAGATTTGTTATACCAACAATTATCTGTATCTTAATGATTCTTATGGTTAGAGCTTTATTCTCTAAAAATATAAAAAGAAAAACAAAAAATATTACTATACTCTTTGTAGGTTTAGCCTTAATCAGTGGATTTTCATTTACAAAATTAAGACAGTATAATGCTAAAGCAGCGATTGAAAGACCTCAATATAAGAAGATATTAGTCGATAATTGGGAAAGATCTCAGGTTAATAAAGAAAATGTAAATGAGAGATAAGCTCTTAGAAAAAGACACCATCCTTTTGGAGGTGTCTTTTTATTCCAATGAATGGGCTGTTATTTTTCACTAATTGCTTTTATAAATCGTGTGGCAATCTCAAAAGGTCTGGTTATTGCTCCCCCGATAACCATGGCATCAACACCAATATCATAAACGCGTTTGGCTTGTTCTGGGCTATGAATTCTTCCTTCTGCAATAACTGGAATCTTCTCCTCAACTAGTTTTTCAAGTAAGGCAAAATCAGGTTCATCTTGTTTTGAACTTTCATCTGTATAACCACTAAGCGTTGTACCAACAAAATCTACCCCAGCTTCATATGCATTTTTACATTCTTCAAAGGTTGAACAATCGGCCATCAAAAGTTGGTTTGGATATTTTTCTTTGATTGATTTTATAAATTCATTAATAGTTAGGCCATCATAACGTTCTCTAGAGGTACAATCCAAGGCGATGACTTCACAAGAAGTGGCTACTAACTCATCTATTTCTTTCATGGTAGCAGTAATAAAAGGTTTTTGTGGTGGATAATCTCTTTTAATAATACCAATTATTGGTAAATCAACTATTTTTTGAATTTCTTTAATATCTCTTACAGAATTTGCCCTAATTCCAACGGCTCCCGCTTGTGCAGCTGCTTTAGCCATCAAAGGCATGATACCACCTTTTTCAGAATATAAAGCTTCACCAGGTAAAGCCTGACAGGATACAATAATACCATTTTTTACTTTGTCTAAAAATACTTCTTTTTTCATTCTATAATTATAACCTCCAATAACGAATATAGCATGCGCTTACATTTTTGTCAAATTGTATAAAATTTAAGCGTTTCTTTTAAAACATAGTAAGAAAATGATAAATATTTAAGTTTTTCGGAATCTTATGCTATGATATTTATTGAATAAAAAAGAATAAGGAGTATTATTTCAATGGCAAAATCAAAAAAAGAAATTGAAAAAATAATTTTAGAACAAACTAATTTTGTTCCACATAATGAAAAAGGACAAGAAATTTATATTTCACTGAAATCTAAAAAAAATGGCAAAAAAAACATGAAACATAATGATAAATTTGCTAAAAGTGCAGAATTTGATAAATTAGTGAAACTTTTTGGCGAAAATAAAGTGAAACTCATTCATGCGACTGCTCAACGTAGAATAGAAATTTTGCGTTAATGCAAATTCATAATAAAGGATAGACTTTCTTTATTAGATAAATTAGAACTACTTACCTTGTGAGTGGCTTTTTTATTTTCTAAAAATTAAATACTCTTCATTTATAGAACCCAAATGATAATATGTGTTATAATATGGACATGACAAATTTCAAGAAAAACGATATATTTGATGCAGAAGTCCTCGACTTAACACATGAAGGACAAGGAGTTGTTAAAATCGATTCTTTCCCTTTCTTTGTGGATAATGCTTTACCTGGGGAACGTATCAAAATGCATGTGCTTAAGGTTGGGAAATCTTTTGGATTTGGGCGTGTGGATGAATTTATAAGTCAGAGTAAACATCGTGTTACTCAGCTTAACCTTGATTATTTGCGCACCGGAATCGCAGATTTTGGTCATCTATCTTATGATGAACAAGTGAAATTTAAACATAAGCAAGTAGTAGATATTTTGAGAAAAACAGCTGGTAAATCGGATTATCCAGTTTTACCAGTAATTGAAGCAATTAAAACAATTAATTATCGAAATAAAGCACAAATTCCTGTCCAAATGATTGACGGGCTTTTAACTACAGGATTTTATCGAAAGAATTCTCATACTTTGATTCCTGTGGAAGATTTTTATATTCAACATCCTGAGATTGATGCTGTGGTTCTTTTTTTGCGCGATGAGTTTCGAAAGATTAACTTACAAGCTTATGATGAGAAAACGAGAAAAGGCTGGTTGCGAAATATCGTTGTCCGTCGAGCATTTCACACGGGTGAAATGATGATTACTTTAGTCGTTACAAGTAAAAAACTTCCAGAAAAAGTTGAACTTGTGATTGATCATTTGGTTGAACGGTTTACAAATATAAAATCTGTTCAATTAAATATTAATTCTGGAACGGGTTCATTTATTTTAGGAAAAGAATTTATTTTATTATATGGCAAAGATTTCATCACAGATTTGATGCTAGATAAAACTTATCAAATTTCAGCCCCTGCCTTTTATCAAGTTAACACACCTCAAGCTGAAAAACTTTATGAAACTGCCTATGACTTTGCGGGTCTAAAACCAGGTGATGTTGTTATTGATGCATACTCTGGAATTGGAACAATTGGAATTAGTATGGCTGATAGAGTTGCAAAAGTCTATGGTATGGAAGTTGTTCCAGCAGCTGTTGAAAATGCTAAACGTAATGCTCAATTAAATAAACTTGAAAATACACATTATGAGGTTGGAACTGCTGAAAAAATCATGCCTAAATGGCTCTCAGAGGGAATAAAACCCGATGTCATTTTTGTTGATCCACCAAGAAAAGGGTTGGATGAAGGGTTTATTAAAGCAGCAGCAATGATGAATCCTCGACGTATTGTTTATATTTCTTGTAATCCAGCAACTTTTGCTCGTGATGTTGTTCGCTTTGAAGCTGAAGGGTATTTGTTGGATAAAGTTCAACCAGTTGATTTATTCCCACAAACGCATCATATTGAATTAGTTGCTAGTTTTAATAAAAAATAAAAGAGGATAATAAATCCTATTCATAGAAAGAAAATCATGATTCGCATAACACAAATCAAAATTTCAATTGATGAACCTGTCAGTAAGGTTAAAAGTCTTGTTTTGAAAAAACTAAGACTACAAGAATCTGACTTACTGGATTATCGAATTTACAAAGAATCAATTGATGCAAGACATAGAGGCGAAATTGATTTTATTTATACTGTTGATATTAAACTTAAAGATGAAGCAAGAATTCTGTCTAAAAAAATAAAAAATGTTTCCTTGGCACCTGAATTAGATTATGTCAATCCAGTTATAGGAAATAAAAAAATGCTTCATCGACCTGTGGTCATTGGTTTTGGTCCCGCAGGAATGTTTGCGGCTTTATTATTGGCTCAAAATGGTTATCGTCCAATTGTTCTTGAAAGAGGCCAAGCTGTTGACGAGCGTGTAAAATCAATTGATAAGTTTTGGCTTGAAGGAAAACTTAATCCAAAATCGAATGTTCAATTTGGTGAAGGTGGTGCAGGAACTTTTTCTGATGGGAAATTAACGAGTCGTGTTCGTGATTTACGTGGTCGTAAGGTTTTGGAGGAGTTTGTACAAGCTGGTGCCCCAGAAGATATTCTATATAAGGCACATCCTCATGTCGGAACTGATTTACTTCGTGACATTGTTAAAAATATCCGAAAACAAATTATTGAGTTGGGCGGAGAAGTTCATTTTGATGCTCAAGTTGAAGAATTTTTAATTGAAGATGAACAATTACAGGCTGTAAAACTTGCTGACGGAAATATTATTAAAACAAATCAGGCTATTTTAGCCATTGGTCATTCGGCACGTGATACTTTCTCAGAACTTTATGATAAAGGGGTAACGATTACAGCTAAACCCTTTGCTGTTGGAGTCAGAATTGAACATCCCCAATCTTTAATCAATAAAGCACAATATAAAGAATTTGCTGACCATCCACGTCTTGGAGCAGCAGAATACCGCTTAACTTATAAGGCATCATCAGGCCGTGGCGTTTATACTTTCTGTATGTGTCCAGGAGGATTGGTTGTCCCAGCTGCATCAGAAGAGGGTGGACTTGTGACTAATGGGATGTCTGAACATGCTAGAGACCAAAAAAATGCAAATTCTGGACTTTTAGTCCAAGTTTTTCCAGAAGATTTTCCAACTGACCATCCCCTTGCTGGAGTAGAGTTTCAAAAGGAATTAGAACATAAAGCCTTTGAATTAGGTGGTTCTAATTATCAAGCACCAGCTCAACTTGTTGGAGATTTTCTTGATGGAAAAGCCTCTAAAGCAATGGGATCAGTTGAACCTAGTTATGCTTTGGGAGTGAAACCAACTAATCTTGAATCACTATTCCCAGACTATGTTACACAATCGATGCGTGAAGCAATTATTGGATTAGATAAAAAAATGCATGGCTTTGCCCTTTCTGATGCTGTAATGACAGGAGTTGAATCTCGTTCATCTTCACCGGTCAGAATTAATCGTGATGAAGAAAATTATCAATCTGTTTCGACAAAAGGAATCTATCCTTCAGGTGAAGGGGCTGGTTTTGCTGGCGGAATTGTCTCAGCAGGTATTGACGGTTTGAAATGTGCTGAGAGCATGATTGCAGAATTCGCTAAACCTTTGATGGAGGACTAAAATGGCTCAAAAGACTCATGATTACGAAAGAGAATCTGAAGACTTTTATGACCATATTGCGAGTCGTTTTGATCATAGTTTTGATGGATTTTTAGCCAGTTTTTTCAAGAGATTTATTATAAAACATTTAAAAGTTGAAAAAGATTCAAGAATCTTAGATGTTGGTTGTGCTAATGGAAAGCTTTTGGCAATGTTAAATCAAAAAGAGAAAATTTTTGGAAGTGGCTTAGATATTTCGTCAGAAATGATAAAAATTGCTCAAGCTAAGCATCCTAATTTTACTTTTAAGCAAGGTTCTGCTCAAAAAATTCCCTTTGAGGATGCTAATTTTGATTTGATTATTTGTTCAGCGAGTTTTCATCATTTTCCTTCACCTGAAGTTTTTTTAGCAGAAGCTAAACGACTGCTGGCACCAGAGGGGAAATTGGTCATCGCTGAGATTCATATTCCATTTATTACAAAAGCCTATAATTGGCGACTTAATAAATTTTCAACAGAAGGAGATGTAAAAGTCTATCAGCCAAAAGAACTGACAAGAATTTTTAATCACAACGGTTGGAAAATTACTGACAAAAAGATTTTTTTACAGATTCAATATTATGAACTAGAAAAAAGTTACTGACAGAAAAACAAAAAGACTTTGAACAATATCTGTCAGTAATTCTAAAAAAAGAATTAGGAAAAAAATATGGAACAAGAACAACACCGAGGTTTCAAAGCCTCTTGGTTTTTCAAGTGGTTTATTAATAATAAAGTAGTTGCAGCTTTAGCAATCGTCCTTCTCTTATTACTGAATATTCTCTTACTTAATAAAGTTGGATTTATTTTTAAACCTGTTGGAGAATTTATAACGGTTATCTCGCTGCCCGTTATTTTGGCAGCTGTATTTTATTATCTTCTTAACCCAATTGTTGATTTTTTGGAAAAGAAAAGAGTCCCACGAGTTGTTACGATTATTGTTCTTTTCTTAATAATTGCAGCTTTGATTGCTTGGGGCTTAATTGTTGCTATTCCTAATATTATCAGTGGAGTAGATAATTTTGCTTCGTCAGTCCCGCACTATGTCAATACAGCTCAAAAAGAGATTAATGCTTTAGCAAAAAATCTACATTTTGAACAATTTCGACCACAAGTTGACCAGTTTGCTAAGTCAATTGGTAATCAATTGATTGATTGGTCAAAAGCTTTCTCTGTTAATGCTGTTACGACTCTTTCACATCTCATCAGTAAAACAACAAGTATCTTAATTTCATTAATTGTATTCCCATTTGTTCTTTTTTACTTATTGAGAGATGGTCAAAGATTAAATGGTTTTGTCACTCATTTATTGCCAAATGATTGGCGTAAAGAAACTTCAAAAGTTTTGCACGAAATTAATAGTCAGCTTTCAAATTATGTCCGTGGCCAAGTTTTGGTCGCAATTGCGGTTGCTATCATGTTTATGATTGGTTTACCTATTATTGGTTTGCGTTATGCTGTTGCTTTAGCAATCACCGCTGGATTTTTGAATTTAGTTCCATTTTTAGGCTCGTTTTTAGCTGCTATCCCAATGGTAATTGTTGGTTTAGCAATTGGTGGACCTTTGATGCTTGTAAAAGTAATCATTGTCCTTATTATTGAGCAAACACTTGAAGGAAGATTTATTTCTCCTTTAGTTCTTGGAAAACAAATGTCAATTCATCCAATTACAATATTATTTGTTTTATTGACAGCAGGTCAAATTCTGGGTGTCTGGGGAGTATTACTTGCTATTCCATTCTATGCAACTTTGAAAGTTATTATTGTCCATGTTTACGAATGGTACCGTGAAATTTCAGTTCTTTATCGTGAAGAAACGGCTACAGAAGAAGTAAATGAGTAATTAATAGAATAAAAAATAAGGAGAAAAATGTCTTATTCAGAAGATACAATTGATTTCTTACATCAGGGAGATCTGATTGGAATGCAAAATTCACTTGCCAAAGCGTTAAAAAATGATAATAGTGAAATGTTGGCTGACCTAGCCGAATATTTGCAAATGATGGGTTTCATTGATGAAAGTCAAAAAATTTATGACCAAATCATGTCAGAAGATCCGGAAACAACTGATTACCTGATTAACTTAGCAGAAATCGCAGAAGATAACGGTAATTTGGATGAATCATTAAATTACCTTTATCAAATCCCGGTGAATGATGAAAATTATATTGCTGCTTTAGTCAAAATTGCTGACTTATACCAATTTGAAGGTGATTTTGAAACAGCAATTTCTAAGTTAGAAGAAGCAAGAGAATTATCGGATTCTCCTCTGATTACTTTTGCTTTGGCTGAGTCCTACTTTGAACAAGGTGATTATTCAGCTGCCATCACCGAATATGCAAAACTTTCAGAACGCAAAATTTTACATGAAACAAAAATTTCTATTTATCAAAGAATTGGTGACTCTTATGCCCAATTAGGTAATTTTGAGAATGCCATATCATTTCTTGAAAAATCACTTGAATTTGATGAAAAACCGGAAACCTTGTATAAAATTGCTCTTCTTTATGGAGAAACTCATAATGAAACAAGAGCCATTGCTAATTTCAAACGATTAGAAAAAATGGATGTCGAATTTTTGAACTATGAATTAGCCTATGCCCAAACCCTAGAAGCTAATCAAGAATTTGAAGCTGCACTAGAAATGGCAAAGAAAGGGATGAAAAAAAATCCTAATGCCGTTCCTCTCTTACACTTCGCTTCAAAAATTAGTTTCAAACTTAAGGACAAAGCTGCAGCAGAACGTTATCTCATGGATGCTTTAAATTTACCAGAATTACATGACGAAACAGTCTTTTTGCTTGCTAATTTATACTTCAACGAAGAAGATTTTGAAGCTGTCATTAATCTCGAAGAGCTTTTAGAAGATGAACATTTATTAGCTAAATGGCTTTTTGCAGGAGCGCATAAAGCTTTGGAAAATGATTCTGAAGCGGCTGCTTTGTATGAAGAACTCATTCAAACCAATCTGTCAGAGAATCCAGAGTTTTTAGAAGACTATATTGATTTTCTTAAAGAAATTGGTCAAATTTCTAAAACAGAACCAATTATTGAACAATATTTGGAACTTGTTCCGGATGATGAAAATATGAGAAATTTACTGACAGACTTAAAAAATAATTACTGACAAAGCTGTCAGTAATTATTTTTATTGTAAGCTAGAAAATTCACAAACTTGCGTCAAAATAATTGTAAAAGGTCCTATTATCTGATAAAATGATTGTGAAGTAATCCAAGAGATTATGAAATATGAATTAGAACAAATAGAGGTAAAATAAAAAATGTCTGAGAAACAATTTGGGGCAAACTTGGTTGTCGATAGTTTGATTAACCATAAAGTGAAATATGTATTTGGGATTCCAGGAGCAAAAATTGACCGGGTTTTTGATTTATTAGAAAATGAAGAAGGCCCTCAAATGGTCGTGACTCGTCATGAGCAAGGAGCTGCTTTCATGGCTCAAGCTGTTGGTCGTTTGACTGGCGAACCTGGTGTAGTAGTTGTTACGAGTGGGCCTGGTGTATCAAACCTTGCGACTCCGCTTTTGACCGCGACATCAGAAGGTGATGCTATTTTGGCTATCGGTGGACAAGTTAAACGAAGTGACCGTCTTAAACGTGCGCACCAATCAATGGATAATGCTGGAATGATGCAATCAGCAACAAAATATTCAGCAGAAGTTCTTGACCCTGATACACTTTCTGAATCAATTGCCAATGCTTATCGTATTGCAAAATCAGGACATCCAGGTGCAACTTTCTTATCAATCCCCCAAGATGTAACGGATGCCGAAGTATCAATCAAAGCGATTCAACCACTTTCAGACCCTAAAATGGGGAATGCCTCTATTGATGACATTAATTATTTAGCACAAGCAATTAAAAATGCTGTATTGCCAGTAATTTTGGTTGGAGCTGGTGCTTCAGATGCTAAAGTCGCTTCATCATTGCGTAATCTATTAACTCATGTAAATATTCCTGTCGTTGAAACATTCCAAGGTGCAGGGGTTATTTCACATGATTTAGAACATACTTTTTATGGACGTATCGGTCTTTTCCGCAATCAACCAGGAGATATGCTTCTGAAACGTTCTGACCTTGTTATTGCTGTTGGTTACGACCCAATTGAATATGAAGCTCGTAACTGGAATGCAGAAATTGATAGTCGAATTATCGTTATTGATAATGCCATTGCTGAAATTGATACTTACTACCAACCAGAACGTGAATTAATTGGTGATATCGCAGCAACATTGGATAATCTTTTACCAGCTGTTCGTGGATACAAAATTCCAAAAGGAACAAAAGATTATCTCGATGGCCTTCATGAAGTTGCTGAGCAACACGAATTTGATACTGAAAATACTGAAGAAGGTAGAATTCACCCTCTTGATTTGGTTAGCACTTTCCAAGAAATCGTCAAAGATGATGAAACAGTAACCGTTGACGTAGGTTCACTCTACATTTGGATGGCACGTCATTTCAAATCATACGAACCACGTCATCTCCTCTTCTCAAACGGAATGCAAACACTCGGAGTTGCACTTCCTTGGGCAATTACAGCCGCATTGTTGCGCCCAGGTAAAAAAGTTTATTCACACTCTGGTGATGGCGGCTTCCTTTTCACAGGGCAAGAGTTGGAAACAGCTGTACGTTTGAATCTTCCAATCGTTCAAATTATCTGGAATGACGGCCATTATGATATGGTTAAATTCCAAGAAGAAATGAAATATGGTCGTTCAGCAGCTGTTGATTTTGGCTATGTTGATTACGTAAAATATGCTGAAGCAATGGGAGCAAAAGGTTACCGTGCACATAGCAAAGAAGAACTTGCTGAAATTCTTAAATCAATTCCAGATACTACTGGACCAGTGGTAATTGACGTTCCTTTGGACTATTCTGATAACATTAAATTAGCAGAAAAATTATTGCCTGAAGAATTTTACTGATAAAAAACAAACAAATTGTGAAATAACAAAAATAAAAGAAGAAGTCCTTGAACACGTACGCGTTCAGGGACTTTTTTTGTGAAAATAACAGATGAAATCTTAAACAATTTTTGTGAAACTCCCCCTCAGTTTGTGAAAAATTGCCTATAATTTCCGAATAAAAAAACATTTTACCACTCTAAGAGATGCTTCAAATTAGCCAAATCCCCTTTTTAGAGGATGTGGAAAACAACAAAAGAGGATGAGTATAAACAGATAAATTTTTTATCGGCTGAAAGAATTGAAGGTAATATAATATGTAGGTATTGTACAATAAATATGTCCTTAACATCACTCATATTCATATACATAATATAATTATATTTATATTTATATTTATATTTATGTCAAAACCCATGATATATTATTTATGTTTGCGATAACTTTATATTTTAAATTTACTATTGAAAAATAGTAACATAAGCCATAATGTTTCGTGCACTATCAAAAAAATTAAACAGATTTATTTATCAATCTAAGCTTAGTGATTTAGTTAAGTGGAAATCTAAAAAATAATTTTATAAGATAGTAAAATTAGGAAGGCCAAAAAGTTTATGTCATTAATGGACTACGTTTTTTATGCTATAATATGGACAAGAAAATTTAGAGGCAACCAATGAAAAAGGGAAAACTAAAAATATATTTTGGCTATGCTGCTGGTGTTGGAAAAACATTTGCTATGCTCGAAGGGGCGCGTGAGGTTCAGGAATCTGGAATTGATGTTGTTTCAGGTTACATTGAACCTCATAATCGACCAGAGACCTCAAGATTAATTGAAGGGCTGGAAACCTTACCTTTAAAAAAAATAAATTATAAAGGAATTCAATTAAAAGAGTTCAATTTAGAAGAAGCTTTGATTCGTCGACCTCAGGTTATCCTAGTTGATGAATTAGCCCACACAAATTGCCATGGTTCAAGGAATAAGAAGAGATTTCAAGACATTGAAGAACTTTTGAAAGCAGGAATAGATGTTTTTACAACAATAAATATTCAGCATCTTGAAGGTTTAAATGATGTAATTGAAAAAATAACTGGGATTATTGTTAATGAAAAAATTCCTGATTACATATTTGAAGAGGCTGATCAAATTGAGCTAATTGATATTGAACCCGTTGATTTATTAGAACGACTAGATAAAGGAAAAATTTATCAGTTAAACAAAGTAAATCAAGCAAAAGAAAATTTTTTTACATTAGAAAAACTTATCGCCCTTCGGGAAATTGCTTTACGAAAAACTGCTGACCAAGTCAATAAGAGCGCTATTCGTAAAGCTCAAAATAAAAAAAGCATTTATGCAAAAGAACATGTTTTAGTATGTGTTTCAGCTTCACCCTCAGCCTCTCATGTTATTCATGCAGCGGCGAGACTTGCAGTTGCATTTAAAGCAGAATTTACGGCATTGTATATTGGTGATTTAGAAAATTCTTCCAAAGAAGAAAAAGATAGATTGAGACAGAGTTTACGTTTAGCTGAACAGTTAGGTGCAAAAATATCTGTCCTTTACGGAGATAATGTTTCTAAGCAAATTGTCGAATATGCTAAAATTAGTCAAATATCAAAGCTGGTAATTGGTAAAAGTGTGCAAAGTTCATTTTGGAATAGGGAAAATATTGTAGATCTTATAAGTCAGGAAGCACCAGAACTTGATATCTATGTCATTCCTAATGCAAGGGGACAACAAAAAAATACTTCTGAAACTTTGTATAATTTTAAAAAAATCCGGTTTTCATTAAGTGATTTATTGAAAACAATACTGATGCTAGCTCTTGTCACTTCATGTGGGTTAGCCTTCAAATATTGGAACTTCAATGTTGCTAATATAATTATGCTTTATATTTTAGGAGTTCAGATTAATGCTATTTTTACAAAAGGAAGAATTTTTAGTCTCATTTCCTCAGTCTTATCTGTACTTTGCTTTAATTATTTTTTCACAGAACCTTATTACACTTTTGTAGCTTTTAGCTCTAATTATCCAATTACTTTCTTAATTATGTTGGCTGCTGGATTAATTACGTCGACATTAATCAAAAGAATTCAAGAACAAGTTCGAGTCTCTACGGAAAAATCATATCGAACAGAAGTACTTTTACAAACGAATAAAGATTTAGCACAGGTTGATTCGGTAGCAGAAATTCTAGAAGCAACAGTTCAACAGTTAAAAAAATTACTTGATCGAGATATTGTGATTTATCCAATCAAAGATAAAGTTTTAGGAGATGAATCATATTTTTCAACTGAGTCTTCTAAGTATAATTTAAAAAAATACCAGAATTTTAATGAGAGAGGTGTAGCTGAGTGGGTAATGCACAATAATAAACGTGCAGGAGCAACGACCAATACATTATCATCTGCTAATTACTTATATTTGTCAATTCGTGGGAAAAATCAATCTTTTGCGGTGATCGGTATCTTAATGAAGGATAAAAATGAGTTGGAAACATTTGAAAAATCTATAATTCTTGCTATATTAGGTGAAGCGGGATTAGCTTTAGAAAAAGAAATTCTTCGAGAAGTCCAACAAAAAAACGAAATTCAAATTGAGCAAGAACAGTTACGTGTAAATTTGTTACGTGCTATTTCGCATGATTTAAGAACTCCACTAACTAGTATTTCTGGACATGCAAAATTACTGATGAAAAATGATAGCACAATAAACAAACTTCAAATTCAAGAATTATCAGCTTATATCTATGATGATTCAATGTGGTTGATTAATTTAGTTGAAAATCTTTTATCTATCACAAGATTGGATGAAAAAATAGAATTAAAGTTGGAAGCAAATATTATTGATGAAGTAGTTGAAGAAGCACTTAAACATGTAGACAGGCATTTTGAACAGCATGAATTTAGTTTAAATTTAGCCGACGAACTCTTAATGGCAAAAATGGATGTGGCTCTTATGATACAAGTGATTGTAAACTTGATTAATAATGCGGTGAAATATACGCCAATTAATTCTAAGATAAAACTACAAACCAAAAAATTTAATGATGAGTTAGTTCTTGAAGTTTCTGATAATGGGCCTGGGATTACTGATAAAGCCAAAGAAAGAATTTTTGATTTATTTTATACTGATGAAAATCGGCAAGTTGATTCTAAGCGTGGTTTAGGTTTAGGACTTTCTTTGTGTAAAAGTATTATTTTAGCACATGGAGGACAAATTTATGTTAAAGATAATCAGCCAAATGGAGCAATTATTGGTTTCAAATTACCTTTGGAGGAGGTTTTAATTTCTGATGAACAATGATGATATAAAAATATTGATTTGTGAAGATGATTTGTCAATTAATAAACTCTTATCTTTGACAATGGAGGTTGAAGACTATAATTATGTAGCCGTTCAAAATGGAAAGGAAGCGTTAAGAGAAATTATCTCTCAGCGCCCAAATTTACTAATTTTAGATTTAGGCTTGCCGGATATGGACGGAAAAGAAATTATTTCTAAAGTTCGTGGATTCTCTCAACTTCCAATTATCGTAGTCAGCGCCAGAGGAGAAGATGCTGATAAAATTTCAGCTTTAGATGCTGGTGCGGATGATTATTTGACAAAACCATTTAGTACTGATGAACTTTTGGCTCGACTTAGGGTAAGTTTGAGAAGAGCTAAGTTTTCTGGAAATAATCAAAATTTACTGACAGAAGTAACAACTTTTACTAATGGCTGGTTGAAAATAAATTATTTATCAAAGTGTGTTTTTGTAAATGAAAAAGAGATTCATCTCACACCTATTGAGTACAAACTTCTTTGTTTATTAGCAGAAAATTTGGACCGTGTAATGACCTATAACTATCTTGTCAAAGAAATCTGGGGGTATTATGAGGAAGATTTTTCAGCACTTAGAGTATTTGCAAATACGCTACGTAAGAAGATTGAACTTGATTCCAATTATCCAAAGATGATACAAACACATATTGGCGTCGGCTATCGTATGATAAAAATTGACTAAAAAGTACTGACAGATTTGTCAGTACTTTTTTTATGAGAATCTTTAGATTATCTTTATACAAACAAGCTAATCTTTACACTCTTTTTATTTTTCAAGTGTTAAAATAATTTCAACATCAAGGAGGAGGAAAATATTTTGATGGATTTATTAATGCTTGGAGGACTAGTAGTAAGTTTTTTACTAATTCTGGCTCTAATAGCTTGGTGTGACAAGCAAATTAAAGAAAATTAGAAAGAAGTTTTTAAAATGTTTATTATTTTAGGGATTATTATCATGTTATTGGCGATTTATCTCTTTTATGCTCTGATTTATCCAGAGAGGTTTTAGGGGGAACAGATGTTACAAATTATTTTCGTATTGGCAGTCGCCATATTATTAATGATACCTACAGGTAAATACCTTTATCACATAGCGACAGATCAAAAGACCTTTGCAGATCCGGTCATGGATAAATTTGATGGCTTTATATATAAATTGATTGCTATGAAAAAACAGCCCATGACTTGGAAAAAATACGCGGTGTCTCTAGTATTAACAAATGCTGTAATGGTTTTTATTGGTTATTTAATTTTGAGAATTCAAGAAATTCCCTTTCTAAATCCTAACCACATTGGGGCAATGGAGCAAAGTCTAAGTTTTAATACTGTAATTTCATTTATCACTAATACTAACTTACAAAACTATTCTGGGGAGTCTGCCCTTTCCTATATGAGTCAAATGATTGTCATTACCTTTATGATGTTCACATCAGCAGCTTCTGGTTTTGCAGCTTCAATGGCTTTCATTCGAGGATTGTTTGGAAAATACAAAGATATGGGAAATTTCTATTATGATTTTGTACGAGTAATTACTCGTGTATTACTTCCATTTTCTATTATTGGCGCTTTATTATTGATATCACAAGGCGTACCTCAGACATTAGTACATAATTTAACAATTACAACCCTTGAAGGGAAAATGCAAGATATTGCTCTAGGCCCAGTGGCAGCTCTTGAAATCATAAAACATTTGGGAACAAATGGTGGCGGATTTTTTACGGCAAATTCGGCAATGCCTTTTGAAAATCCAAATATTATTACAAATATAATTGAAATGCTATCAATGATGCTATTACCTGGTTCGATATTATTTGCTTTTGGATATATGGTTTCAGATAGTCATCAAGAAAATAAATTATTAAATTCTCAATTAAAAAGTAAAAGAAGATTTTTCTTAGGAAAAGAGGCTCGACCATTATTTATCGTAATGAGTGTTTTATTTTTAATCGGGCTTACAATAATTATTTGGGCTGAGTCCAAAGGTAATCCTATTTTACAGCACCTAGGCTTAAGTCAAGCTATGGGTAACATGGAAGGGAAAGAAACTAGATTTGGCACAAATATGTCAGCCTTATTTACCGAAATTACTACTGCTTTTACAACAGGTTCTGTAAATAACATGCATGATAGTCTGACTCCATTAGGTGGTGGTATTGCCATGATTAATATGATGCTTAATCTTGTTTTTGGAGGAAAAGGCGTTGGATTAATGAATATGATTCTCTACGTTCTTTTGACAGTATTCATCTGTGGTTTAATGATTGGCCGAACTCCTGTTTACTTAGGGAAAAAAATTGAAGGAAAAGAAATGAAATTGACTGCTCTAGCAATTATCATTCACCCTTTAATTATTTTAAGTTTTACGGCACTAGCCGTTTCTGTTTCCGCGGGTATTGCTGGAGTATCCAATCCTGGCTTTCACGGTTTATCGCAAATTGTTTATCAGTATACATCTTCGGCGGCGAACAACGGTTCGGGTTTTGAGGGGTTAAAAGATAATACCGCTTTTTGGAATATTACGACTGGAGTTGCTATATTTTTAGGCCGCTATCTCACTTTAATTATTCAACTTGCGATTGCTTCATCATTAATGATGAAAAGGTCGGTAAATAATTCTGTAGGTTCACTTAAAACAGATAGTGGAACTTTCACCGTCGTTCTATTTGTAATAGTGATTGTAATATCAGCATTAACATTTTTACCAGTTTTGGTTCTTGGACCAATCGCTGAATCTTTAACATTATGAGGCTTATGATGATTTCTAAAAATAAAAAACTATTGAATCAAGTGATTCTAAAAAGTTCTATCAAAGGAGCTTTTATCAAACTTAATCCGGCATATATGATGAAAAATCCAGTCATGTTTGTCGTTGAGGTTGGATTTACTATTACATTAATTCTATCTATTTTTCCTAACTTATTTGGGACAGTTCAATCGTCAAGTCAAATTTATAATATAATTGTGACTTTAATCTTATCCTTAACAATTCTTTTTGCTAATTTTGCAGAATCTGTCGCTGAAGGCAGAGGAAAAGCTCAGGCGGAGAGCTTGAAAAAGACGCAAAAAAATATGAAAGCAAGAATTATTAATAAAGATAAAGCTACTAATCAGATTAAGGAAACTATTATTGATGCAATTGAGTTAAAAAAAGATGATATAGTTCTAGTTAAATCAGGAGAATTGATACCAAGTGATGGGGAAGTGATTGAGGGAATTGCTTCCGTCGATGAATCGGCAATAACAGGAGAATCTGCTCCTGTTGTAAAAGAATCTGGTGGTGATTTTGCCTCAGTAACAGGAGGAACAACTGTTTCAAGCGACTGGCTCAAGATAAAAATCACTTCTAGTTCAGGAGAATCATTTCTTGATAAAATGATCTCTCTTGTTGAAGGAGCCTCACGGAAAAAAACGCCGAATGAAATAGCATTAAATACTCTACTTGTGAGTTTAACTATTATTTTCTTAATAGTTATTGTGACACTCTACCCCATTGCTTCTTTTGTTCATGTGAAGTTAAGTGTAACAACACTCATTGCCCTTACGGTCTGCTTAATTCCAACAACAATAGGTGGTTTACTATCGGCAATAGGGATTGCTGGAATGGATAGAGTCACACGTTTTAATGTGATTGCAATGTCTGGTAAAGCAGTTGAAGCCAGTGGTGATGTGGATACTATGATTTTAGATAAAACGGGAACAATTACATTTGGTAATAGAATGGCCGCAAAATTTCTTCCAGTAAACGGTGTATCTTTAGAAGAGTTAACAGAAAATGCTGTTTTAACTTCATTGAAAGATGAAACACCAGAAGGCAAGTCTATTATTAGATTGGCAGAAGAACAAGAAGATAAGGATTTTATGACTCCAGCTGAAATGACTTTTGTAGAGTTCACAGCTCAAACAAGAATGAGTGGAGTTGATTTTCCGACAGGAAAAACAATTCGCAAAGGAGCAACAGATGCTGTGATTGATTATATTCAACAACAAGGAGGGGCAGTTCCTAATGATTTGAAGAGAATTACCGATGAAATATCTTCAGTAGGTGGCACCCCATTGGTAGTTTCAGAAGATTCAAAGATTCTGGGAGTTATCTATTTAAAAGATACAATAAAGCCAGGATTGGTAGAACGGTTTGCTCGTTTACGAGAAATGGGAATTAAAACAATTATGTGTACTGGTGATAATCCTTTGACGGCCGCAACGATTGCTCAAGAAGCTGGGGTTGATAGTTATATCGCTGAATGTAAACCAGAGGATAAAATCAAAGCAATAAAAGTTGAACAAAACGATGGAAAAGTTGTTGCAATGACAGGGGATGGAACTAATGATGCACCAGCACTAGCACAAGCTGACGTTGGTATTGCAATGAATTCAGGGACAAGCGCGGCCAAAGAAGCAGCAAATATGGTAGATTTAGACAGTGATCCGACTAAAATTCTTGATATTGTAGAGATTGGTAAACAACTTTTAATTACGAGAGGAGCATTAACAACATTTTCTATTGCCAATGATATCGCCAAATATTTTGCGATTATTCCCGCAATGTTTATGCTTGCTATTCCACAAATTCATGTTTTAAATATCATGAATCTTGCAACGCCTTCCAGTGCAATATTATCAGCATTAATTTTTAATGCAATAATCATTCCACTTTTAATTCCTCTAGCGATGAAGGGCGTAAAATATAAACCACAGCATTCGGATAAAATGCTGACACATAATATGTTAGTTTATGGTTTAGGGGGAGTTATTGCTCCATTCATTGGAATAAAAATTATTGACTTAATCATTGCTCCGTTACTGCACATGATTGGTCTTTAATGCTGAAAGGAGAAGTGATGAGAAAAATATTTAAAGAATTAAAAACACCTTTTCTAGTTACAGTAGTTTTTACAGTGATTTGTGGTCTTTTCTATCCATTGCTCATAACAGGTCTGGGACAAAGTATCTTTCCCTATCAGGCTAATGGTAGTCTTATGGTTAATAAGGGCAAAGTGATAGGATCTGAATTAATTGGTCAACAATTTTCTGATGAAGGATTCATGAAGGGACGTCCCTCAGCCGTTAATTATAATACTTATACCGCAAAAGAAAAATCTGAGGATAAATATTTGGGAGTGGCTTCAGGTTCTCAAAATTTATCACCTAGTAATCCCTTACTAAAAAAACGAGTAGAGAGTGATTTACAAAACTTTCTAAATAATAATCCGAGCATAAATAAAAAGGATATCCCTACAGATTTATTGACATCATCAGGATCAGGCCTTGATCCTAGCATTAGCCAACAAAGTGCCCTGATTCAAATTCCTCAAATTTCGAAGTCTACAGGTATAAGCGTGGATAATTTGAGAAAAATTATTGATAAAAATACTCAAAATAAAACTTTAGGATTTCTAGGTGAAAAAACAGTTAATGTATTAAAAGTTAATCTTGAAATTTACAATCAATTAAGTGAAAAAAGTGATTAATAACGGTAAAAAAGAAAAACTATAAATCATAATAATTTATAGTTTTTTTGTAGATATTTTTTCATTATTAAAGCTCTATTGAAAGATTTTTAAAATACTTTTTCGGTTGTAAACTTTTAAAAATAAGCATATACTGACAGTAGGATAAAGAAAAGAAAGGGGTATCAAATGAGTTACAAATTAAATCAAAGTGACTTGGAATATACGCTTTTAAATGGTACTTATTTAGTTTTAGGACTTCTTAACATGGATAAAGAGGTAGAAACGATTCCGATGATGTATGTTTGGGATAAGAAAAAACGTTATATATCTCCATACTTCTAGTAAAAAGAAAGTTGTTAAATATCTCCAAAAGAATGCGAGCGTATCATTAAATATTGTTGATGCAATAAAATTGGATAAGGATAATTTTACTTTGCATTATAAATCGATTATCATTCACGGAAAACCAAAGGAAATAATAGATGAAGTCACTAAAAGAAAATCAATGGCCTTAGTTTGTAAGAAATATATTGGTGAGGATTATCCTATAGAACACTTTCAAAGAACCTACAAAAACACTAGTGAAGTATTGATGGTTTTTGAAATTTCTATCGAAGAAATTAGTGGATTAGGGCATGAAACGGAATAAAGGTGTTCTGACGGAATTAATGTATATAAAAAACATGTTGGCAAAAATAATAAAAAAATGTATAATATAGAGTACATGTAACTAATGTAATATTTTTATAATTTAAAAAGAAAGTCTAATAAAGTAGATATTTAAACAGTCTGTTGTATAAATATCATGATGCTTTGTAAAATACCATAAAAAGACTCCGAAAAATTAAGATTTTTCGGAGTCTTTTTATGCCGACAAACACTTAATAAGCCACTTATAATTCTTTAACATTCTTATATCATGACTTTTGTTTACTAAAGTATGTTATTTTAAATGCTGTATTTTATATACTGTTTTAATAAATGTTAGTATTAGTGAATTTTCCATAAGTGATTATAACAGAATAATCACAGTACTTTCAGAAAAATCTTAATTTTTCTGAAAATTAGATTTTGATATTTTGAAAGGAAAAATGATGGAAGAAAGTATATTTTATAAGAGAATTAAAAAACTAGCAAATGAGTTAGGAAAGTCATTCAATCAAATTGAAAAAGAATTAGGGTATTCTCGCAATGCCTTGAGCAATTATAAAACACAAACGATTCCTTCAGCTATTCGTTTATTAGAATTAGCAGAGTATTTTGATGTAACACCAAGATATTTATTGGGAATGGATAGTATTTACTCAAAAAAACAGGATAAAGCAAATTTTGCTGAGTTTCTTTTTAAAAATCTTGATAAAAATCAAAAACTTGAAATATGTAAGTTTTCGCAAATTTGGATGTTGCAAGAGCTAAAAGAGGAGCAATCTCAAAATTAAGAGAAGCATTACTTTTAGTGAAAAAATATTTTACAGATTTTATGGAGTTTATTTATTATGATTAAAAAAGCCAAAATGGAGAAGATGATGACAAAAAAATTAATCAGAGACTTATTTATATCATTGTTATTTGCAACAATAATAGCAGTGTTTGGAGTTGGAAAAGTATACGCTCAAGGTTCAGTTTCGAGTAAGAGTTTGCAGGTTTCTGCAGATGGATCAGACTATTATACTTTAGGTTCTGACTTTTATAATCACTTTGTTAAACCTACAACTGTTGATTTAACGAAGAATAAGATTGTATATAATAAACAGACACTGATAGTATTTAATGGCAGAATTGATAAATGGAAGATGTCCTTTATAAATCAGGATTCATCAGGAAAATCTTGGTTCAAATTTTTATCTTATCCAGAAGCAACTAAAGGAGACATCAAAATTACTTATACAACGGATGGAATGAACTATTCTGATAGTAAACCAAGTCTAGACCAACTCAAAGGCTATATGGTCGAACTTCTTAAACCAATTGTATATCCAGATGATGCAAATAACCAAGAGAATGATATAGAGGTCTCTTTTCAACTTTCTCCAGATACTGATTACATATTGAGTAATTTCAATTTAAATAAACAGTTTATTCCTTTTAGCGGAGAGTCATGGTTACAAAATTATAGTCCTGATCCCTTCTTTACTGATCGAAATCAACTCCAATTCATTTATCCCAATTATTCTAAAGGAGTGACAGTAGAGTACGTTGATGAGGAAGGAAACAAAATTCATAACTCACAAACTATTAGTGGTTCAAAAGGAGACGTTTATGACGCCAGTACAGAACAGTACAAGTTGGCATTGGATGGTTACACATTAGACACAACTAAACTACCACAAAATAGTACAGGAAATTTTGAAGAAGAGCTTCAAACGGTTACTTACGTATATTCTAAAAATCCAGTGGTTGCAGCTGATGTGACAGTAAGGTATGTAGATATAAAGAATATTCCCATTTCAGAAGACATCATTTTACAAGGAAATATTGGTGAAAACTATTATACTGATAAAAAAGATATTAAAGATTATACTTTAAAAGAAGTTCAAGGAAATTCATCAGGTCAGTTTTCAGAAAAGGCACAAACAGTTACTTATATATACAAAAAAAATGAGTTACCTATTGCTACAGGAAAAGTTGTTATAAAATATATAGATACAGATGGAAAATCAATTTTAAAAGATGTTATTAGAACTGGAACTGTTGGGGAAGATTATATAACTGAAGAAAAAAATATTTCTGGTTATACTTTTCAAGAAATTCGAGGTAATTCAAAAGGTAAATATACGGATAAAATTCAGACTATAACTTATGTTTATACTAAAAATCATATTATAAAACCAAAAGATGAGTTAGTAAATTCTGGAACAAAAATAAAAAATAAAACTAATCCAAAAGATAAAAACTTCAGTTCGGAAAAATCCCAAAAACTACCTGAAACTGGTGAAAACAAAAAAAGGAGTATATTGTTTTTTATTAGTGGACTCACTCTTATAACTTTAGGATCAACTATTATAGTATTTCGACATAAAAAAGAATAAATAAAAGGCTATCAAAGGCCTTTTTATTATTAATAGTCGAATATTGCTTACTGATTATGTTATGATAGAAAGATACAATTGGAGGAAGAAATAAATATATATGGTTCAGCTATCAGAATTAGCATCAGCACTTAATCAAACAGAAAGTAAAGGAGTATTTTCTAAACATCCTAAAGGTTTCGGATTTGTTCATCCAGAAGACGCAACAGATAAAACAAATGATATCTATATCGGTAAAAATGATACTAAATTTGCGATGGATGGGGATAAAGTTACTGTTAAAGTTACCTATCCTAAAACTGAAAAACGCGGTGCAAGTGGACAAATTACTAAAATAAATGAACGAGCCGTAGTTGATACGGTCGGGACTTACCGTTCTTTGTCTAATCGTCAAGTCAAAGCATTAGGATACAAAGGGAGAATCGAACTCTATAATGACCGAATTTCCGATACTTTATATATCAAACAACCTTTATCAGGGGTTCAAGAAGAAGATGTGGTGAGTCTTAAAATCACCCAATATCCAACCGATACGAAGACATTTGAAGGGAAAATTACCGGTATTATTGGACATAAAGGTGAAGTAGGACTAGATATTTTAGAAGTGCTTTGTGCTATGAAAATTCCACAAGAATTCTCTTCTGAAACTATAGCTGAGGCTGAGACATTTTCCGAAAAATTAACTGATTCAGATCTGCAAAATCGTGAAGATTATCGGAATGAAATCACCTATACCATTGATGGAGATGATTCTAAGGATTTGGATGATGCCATCCACGTTAAAAAATTATCAAATGGACATTTTGAATTAGGAGTCCATATCGCTGACGTCAGTCATTATGTGACTGAGGGTTCTTCTTTAGATGAAGAAGCCTACTCACGCGCAACATCAGTCTATGTAACTGACCGAGTTGTTCCGATGTTGCCTGTTAGGTTATCCAATAATTTGTGTTCACTCAATGAAGCTCAAGAGCGACTGACAATGTCTTGTCTAATGGAAATTGATGACAAAGGTAAGATTGTCAGTTATAAAATATCACCTTCAGTCATAAAAACAACTTATCGAATGACTTATAATAATGTCAATAAAATGATTCATCAAGGACAAGAAGGTCATAGAGAAGCCCTTGAAAACTTCTCTAAAATTACCGATTCGATTAAAGTGGCCGTTGAACTTCATGAAATTCTTGAAACAATGCGAAAAGACAGAGGAATGATTGAATTTGACGAGAGTGAAGCAAAAATTATTTTAGATGAAAAAGGTCATCCAATCGAAATTGTAAAACGCGATCGCGATACTGCAGAACGAATGATTGAATCCTTTATGTTGATGGCAAATGAAACTGTTGCCCTTGATTTTCAAAAGAAAAAACTACCTTCCTTATATCGAGTTCACGATAACCCTAAAGAGAAAGCTTTTGCTAAATTGATGGAAGCTGCTGCTAATGCTGGCTTTTCCTTGAATTCAGATTCTCATCAAGCCATTAACTTCTTTGCTGATGAGATTAAAGGAACAAGTTCTGAAAAGGCATTGACTTATCAACTTCGACATACGATGTCAACAGCTGTTTACTCTGAAAAAAATACAAAACATTTTGGGCTCGCAGCGACTAACTATACGCATTTCACAAGCCCAATTAGACGTTATCCTGATTTAATTATCCATCGTTTATTACATTTATATCCTTCTGACCATTCTAACCGTACTAAAGACGAATGGAAAGAACGTTTACCTGAAATTGCTAGTCATTCTTCTGATATGGAACACCGTGCGGTCGTCACTGAACGAATTATTGATGCAATGAAAAAAGCAGAATATATGTTAGAGCGAATCGGAGAAGTTTATACTGGTACAATTACAGGTGTTCAAAAATTTGGAATTTTTGTTGCATTAGATAATACAGTCGAAGGTTTAGTTCGTGTGCCTAATTTACATACTGGGATTACGGAAGAACTTGAATTTGATGAAGAAGCAAGTATTTTTAAAGGAAAAAAATCAGAAACAGTCTATCAAATAGGACAAGAAATAAAAATTCGTGTTATTGCTGCTAATAAACGAAAAGGAACAGTTGATTTTGAACAAATTGCTCCTGAATAAATCCAGTCTACTATTATGTCGAATAAATAAAGGGCTAATAAGATAAATTAAACTATTGAAATTTAAATATTTTCGAGTAAAATACCAGTATTTTCTCGTATTTTTATTATGCTAAATAACAAGATAGATATTTTATTAAAATAAATGTTGACTTTTAAAAATATAAGTATTATAATTCAGATAATTAAGAATTAACAAACAAGAGATGAAAGAGTAGTCTTAGGTATCAGTTGAGAGAGCCTTGTTGCTGAGAAAAGGTCTGATAATGGGATGAACCACACTCATCGCTATCTTACTCACATTATTATGTGAGCGTTAGCTGCGTTAATGCTAAGTTGTTATAACTTACCGAGGTCACTTTTGTGAAAAAGTGATAAATTAAGGTGGAACCACGATTAAACCGTCCTTTAAGCCAAGTGCTTTTAGGCGTTTTTTTATATTATCTTTCTATTCTCGAAAGGAGAAATCTATGAGTTGGCAAAATAATCTTCGGTCAGTAAGTCCCTATATTGCAGGTGAACAACCTGAACTTACTGACATGATCAAATTAAACACTAACGAAAATCCATATCCGCCCACTGGTGTAGCTCAATTATTTAATGAACGTTATAAGACAAAAAATTTGCGTCTTTACCCAAGTACTGACGCGAAAAGTTTAAGAAAAAAATTGGCCGAATATCATCATTTAGAAGTTGAACAGGTTTTTATTGGAAATGGCTCTGACGAAGTTTTGTCACTTAGTTTTCTGACTTTTTTTAATAGTCAAAGCCCTTTATTAATGCCTGACATTACATATTCTTTTTACCCTATTTATTGCGAACTCTATCGAATTCCCTTTCAAAAAGTCCCTGTGGATGATGATTTTAAAGTTTCAATAAAAGATTATTGTATTGAAAATGGCGGAATTGTGATTGCAAATCCTAATGCTCCAACGGCTTTGGCACTAAATCTTAAAGATATAGAAGAAATTCTGAAAAAAAGTCAAAACTCAATTGTCTTGATTGATGAAGCCTATATTGATTTTGGCGGTGAAACATGTCTTCCTTTGCTTAAAAAATACGATAATTTAGTAGTGGTTCAAACTTTTTCTAAATCACGGAGTTTGGCAGGAATTCGTTTGGGTGTAGCTTATGGCTCTGCTGAAGCAATTTCTCATTTGTATGATGTGAAAAATTCATTTAATTCCTATCCAATTGATAGTTTGGCACAAATTATTGGAGAAGCAAGTTTAATGGATGAACATTATTTTCAAAAAAATATTCAGAAAATCATTAAGACAAGAGAAGATTTTAAAGATAATCTGATTAATTTAGGATTTGAAGTGACTGATTCAAAGGCAAATTTTGTTTTTGTTCATCATCCAAAAGTAAAAGCAGAAGAACTTTTTAAGGCACTTTATGAGGCAAAAATTATTGTCAGGCATTGGAATCAACCACGGATTGATGATTGGTTACGGATAACTATTGGGACTAATAAAGAAATGAACAAAGTGATTGAATTTTTAAAAGGCTATTTAAAAAAGAATGAGGAAATTGACGAATGGAAAAAATAAATTATCTGCTTCCTGAAGAATCGGCAGAAATGACCTTGAATCAAGTTAAAAGTCTACGGCAGATAGAAGGTCGTTTAAGGAAATTATTTGGCTTGAAGAATTATCAGGAAGTCATGCCCCCAAGCTTTGAATATACACAACTCTATACAGCACTTGAAAGTAATGGAAAAACTTTTAATCAAGAAAAAATGTTTCAGTTTATCAATCATGAGGGACAATCAATTACACTCCGTTATGATTTTACACTTCCTTTAGTGAGACTTTATTCGCAAATCAAGGATTCTACTAGTGCTCGTTATTCATATTTTGGAAAAATATTTAGAAAAGAAAAACGGCATAAAGGTCGTTCAACGGAAAATTATCAGATTGGTATTGAACTTTTTGGTGAATCAGCCGATAAGTCAGAATTAGAAATTCTTAGTTTAGCCCTTCAAGTGATTGAACAGTTAGGTTTGAATGAAACTGTCTTTGAAATAGGCTCAGCAAAATTTTTTCAACGTTTATGTCAGTTAGCTGATGGTTCAACAGAGTTACTTACAGAACTTTTACTCAAGAAAGATTTGAGTGGCCTCAATGCTTTTATCGAAAAACATAATTTTTCTAATGAATTAAGAGGACTTTTCAAAGAAATATTTATTACTAATGATTTATCAAGGTTGGAAAATTTAGTGACAAATACAAAAGATGAAGTGCTCATTTCTTCCTTTGATCAGCTCAAAGAGTTTTCAGAAAAACTTTCAATGATCAAACCAGTTATCATTGATTTGGGTATGGTTCCTAAAATGGATTATTATACTGATTTGATGTTCAAGGCTTACAGTTCAGCAGCCAATCAACCTATTTTATCAGGTGGAAGATATGACCAGCTATTAAGTAATTTTCAAAAAGAGGCGGTTGCCATTGGTTTTTGTTGTCATATGGACACCATTCTAAAGGCTCTGGAAAGACAAGAATTGGAGGAAGACAATGATTAAAATTGCCATAACTAAAGGACGAATCCAAAAACAAGTCACCAAACTTTTAGAAAATGCGAACTATGATGTTGAACCAATTTTAAATCTAGGACGTGAACTACAAATTAAAACGAAAGATGATTTACAAATCATTTTTGGAAAAGCTAATGATGTCATTACTTTTTTAGAACATGGAATTGTTGATATTGGCTTTGTTGGTAAAGATACGCTTGATGAAAATGATTTTGATGATTATTATGAATTATTGGATTTAAAAATTGGGCAGTGTATTTTTGCTCTTGCTTCCTATCCTGACTTTTCAAATAAAAATTTTCAAAGACGTAAACGAATTGCTTCAAAATATCCAAGAGTGACAAAAAAATATTTTGCTCAAAAGCAAGAAGATATTGAAATTATCAAGTTGGAAGGTTCTGTTGAGCTTGGACCAGTTGTTGGTTTAGCCGATGCAATTGTTGACATTGTCGAAACAGGAAATACTTTATCTGCAAATGGTTTAGAGATCATTGAAAAAATCAGTGACATTTCAACACGGATGATTGTCAATAAATCTAGTTTCAAATTTAAAAAAAATAAAATTATTGAAATGGTGGAGAGGATAGAAGATGCTCAAACAAATTGATTATCAAGGAAAGCTTGAAGAAATTGCAGAAAAATTTCAAGGTCGAAAAACAGAAGTATCAAAAGAAGTTAATAAAACAGTTCAACAGATTGTAGAAGATATTCAAAAAAATGGAGATACTGCCTTATTTAACTATGCTAAAAAGTTCGATAGTTATGATGTGAATACTAGTAATTTACTCGTCACGCGCATGGAACGTGAAACAGGACTAGAACAAATTGATGAGGATTATTTTAGAATTCTTAGACGCACCAAATCACAAATCGAAGAATTTCATAAACATCAACTAGGAAATTCATGGAATATTTTTAAGGAAAATGGTGTTATCATGGGACAAATTGCACGTCCTCTGGAACGCGTTGCTCTCTATGTTCCTGGAGGAACGGCTGCATATCCCTCAACAGTCATTATGAATGCTGTTCCAGCACTTTTAGCAGGCGTCAAAGAAATTGTTATGATTACTCCAGTTAAAGCTGATGGAAAAGTAAATCCTAATATTTTAGCAGCTGCTGAAGTTTGTGGAATAGAAACAATCTATAAAGTGGGTGGAGCACAAGGTGTTGCTGCCGTCGCGTATGGGACAGAATCTATTCCTAAAGTTGATAAGATTGTGGGACCCGGAAATATTTTTGTAGCTACGGCTAAGAAAATTTGTTACGGAGTGGTAGATATTGATATGATAGCCGGTCCGTCAGAAGTTCTAGTTATTGCTGACGAACAAGCCAATCCAAAGTATATTGCTGCTGATTTAATGGCGCAAGCAGAACATGATAAACTTGCGTCAGCGATTTTAGTGACGACTTCTGAAAAACTTGTTCAACAAGTAGATGAGGAATTAAATAGACAAGTTCAAAATTTGGAACGTCGTGAAATCATTGAAAGTTCCATCAGTAATTACGGTGGAGCCATTGTTGTGAAAAATATTGTTGAAGCCTTTGATGTTTCCAATCAATTGGCTCCAGAACATTTAGAAGTTTTGACTAGTGAACCTTTAACCCAGCTTCCAAAAATCAAAAATGCTGGCTCAATTTTTCTTGGAGAGTATACGCCAGAACCGTTAGGCGACTATATGTCAGGAAGCAATCATGTTTTACCAACTGGAGGAACAGCCAAATTTTACTCTGGTTTGGGTGTCTATAATTTCATAAAATATTCGACTTATAGCTATTATCCTAAAGAAGTTTTGGCTGACTTTAAAGAGGATGTTGAGACATTTGCTAAATCAGAAGGGTTGACGGCTCATGCTAACTCAATTTCTGTGAGATTTGAGGAGTAGTAATACTTGAGACAAGATTTTATAAATTTATTGGTCAAGGCGTGAGGGGCCACATGGATTTTAAAATATTGAATAAGAAAAATAGTAGGGAGAAAAACATGACAAAACAAGAAAATTATTACGCAGAAGTTTTCGAAAAACCATGGGGTCGGATGTTCTATGACTTACTTTTTCCACAGCTCCTACCAAATTTGACAAAAGATTCAAAAATTCTGAGTTTCGGCTCTGGATTTGGACGGACGGAAACATTTTTGATGGAACAGGGATTTGAAGTCACGGGCTATGAGCCTGACGTAGAAAAACTCGAGATGATGTCTGACCAAACTTTTCGTCAGTTGACAGGAACTTTTGACGACTTTGCAGAAACTGTTAAAAATGATCGTTACGACGTGATTCTCATTCACAATGTTCTAGAATACGTCCCCGACCGAAAAGTCGTGTTGGAATTGCTCTTGCCACTTTTGACAGACGGCGGTACGCTTTCTATTGTCAAGCACAGCAAGTACGGTAGCATGATAGAAATGGCAGCAGGACGTGATAATCCGCAGGCAGCGCTTGATGTTTATGAAAATGAAGCTGTCGCTTCTCACAACCACGGCGATATCCTAGTTTATGATGATGATTGGCTGACAGATTTTGTGGCAAATTACAAACTGAAACTCCAAGAAAAATTTGGAATTCGTCATTTTTACGGTATTTCACAAAACTCAGAAATCAAAGAAACAGACAACTGGTATCAACCCATGCTTAAGTTAGAGCAAAAAGTAGCGAAAGACCAAACGCTGTATCCAGTCGCACGATTACATCATTTGGTATTTAAAAAAAATAAGGAGAAACTGTTATGACACGCATATCACATATCACGCGTAAGACCAAAGAAACACAAATCGAACTTTCCATCAATCTTGATGGAACAGGTCAAGCGGACATTAGTACAGGTATTGGTTTTCTCGACCACATGCTGACACTCCTCACCTTTCACAGCGATTTTGACTTAAAAATCATAGGACATGGGGATCATGAAACAGTAGGGATGGACCCGCACCATCTCATTGAAGATGTTGCGATTGCTCTTGGCAAATGTATCAGCGAAGCATTAGGTAATAAGCTCGGTATTCGACGTTATGGAAGTTTTACTATTCCAATGGATGAAGCTTTGGTGACTTGTGATTTAGATATTAGCGGACGACCTTATTTGGTATTTCATGCTGATTTATCAGGAAATCAAAAACTTGGTGGCTATGATACAGAAATGACTGAGGAATTTTTTCGTGCCCTTGCTTTTAATGCTGGCATTACGTTACATCTGAACGAACATTATGGGCAAAATACGCATCATATTATTGAAGGCATGTTTAAATCTACAGCGAGAGCGCTAAAACAAGCTGTAAGTATTGATGAAGCGAAAGTTGGAGAAATACCGAGCAGTAAGGGAGTGTTATGACTAATCTAAAAGAATTAAGAATTAATATTGAGAAATTTCCTGAAGCACTTCACAATACGCTAAAAGATGCAAAAATATATGATAGCAGTTCCTCTCCTGATGCTCAAGTGTTATTCTTTGATAAAAAAGACGGCTATTATTTAAAAATAGCTTCATCAAAAACTTTAGAGCGAGAAGCTGAAATGACTGCTTATTTTCAAAAGAAAAAGTTAGGTTTAGGATATATTTCTTATTTATCAGACCAGTCACATGATTTTTTACTCAAGAAAAAAATTCAAGGAGAAAATTATTTGGCTAAACAATATCTTAATAATCCGAAACGTCTGTGTGATAATCTTGCTGAAAATCTACGATTTCTTCATGAACAAAATTTTGAGGATTGTCCCATATTAGACCATTCTGAACGTTATTTGAATAAAGTCGAAAAGAACGCAAGTATAAAGCATTCAAATCTAGATTTTGTCAATAATTATAATGTCCGAACAACAGAAGAAGCTTATGATTATATAGAAAATAAAAAATTGCTATTAAAGAATGATACGCTTTTACATGGAGATTATTGTTTACCTAATATAATCCTAGACAATTGGAAGTTCAAAGGCTTTATTGATTTGGATTGTGCAGGTGTTGGTGACCGGCATATTGACCTTTTTTGGGGTGCATGGACGCTTAATTTTAATATTGGTACTGATCAATATCGTGACCGATTTTTTGATGCTTATGGTCGGGATAGAATCGATGTTGATCGGTTGAAATTGGTTGGCTGCTGTGAGGTTTTTGGTTAAATTGAATTTTAGTATATTTTGATATTGAAAGGAGCATTATGAAAAAAATTGTTATCATTGACTACAATATCGGAAATCTTCAAAGTGTACAGGCCGCATTTTTACGATTGGGACAAGAAACAGTGATTTCAAGAGGTTTAGAGGAAATTCGTAAAGCAGATGCACTTATTCTTCCAGGAGTTGGGGCTTTTCCTACAGCAATGAATAATTTAAAAAAGTTTAATTTGATTGAACTTATACAAGAACGAGCTGCTGCTGGAATACCAATATTGGGAATTTGTTTAGGGATGCAAGTGCTTTTTGAAAAAGGATACGAGATAGAAGAAAGACAAGGTCTTGGACTTTTAAAGGGAGAGGTAATTCCAATCAAAACTAATGAGAAAATTCCGCATATGGGATGGAATCAATTAAACCTGGCTAAAACCAGTCCAACAACTCATTATTTGTCTGATAATGATGAGGTCTATTTTGTCCATTCTTATCAGGCGACTTGTCCTGATGATGAACTCATTGCCTATACCACTTATGGCGAAGTAAAAATTCCGGCAATTGTTGGAAAAAATAATGTGATAGGCTGTCAATTTCACCCTGAAAAGAGTGGAGAAATTGGCAGAAAGATACTAAAAGCATTCTTGGAGGAAATTTAAATGAAGATTATTCCAGCAATTGATTTGCAAAATGGTGAAGCCGTGCGTCTCTACAAAGGAGATTATGATAAGAAAACGGTCTATTCAAAAAATCCCCTTGAAATTGCTCAAAAATTTGAAAGAATGGGCGCGACTGACCTCCATTTGGTTGATTTAGATGGTGCTAAGATAGGACAAACTCGTAATTTAGAGCTTGTGCGAAAAATAAAAGATGAAACAAGATTGAAAATCGAAATTGGTGGTGGAATTAGAGATTTCGATACAGTTAGAATGTATCTTGAACAAATTGGTGTGGAACGAGTAATTTTAGGAACCGCAGCAGTAGAAAAGCCTGATTTTCTTAAGGAATTATTAATTAAATATGGTCCAAGCAGAATCGTTGTTGGAGTTGATATTAGAGAGGGTTTTGTATCAACAAGTGGTTGGTTAGAAAAAACAAGTCTTACTTATCTGTCATTTTTAAAAAAATTAGAGAGAATCGGGGTTAAAACCACTATTGTTACTGATATCTCCAAAGACGGAACACTGACAGGTCCAAATTTTAAACTTTATGACGAAATCTCAAAAGAAAGTTCACTAAACGTGATTATTTCTGGAGGTGTAAAGGATAATTCTGATATTCAACGTGCAACTCGTTCTGATTTCTATGGGATTATTGTTGGGAAAGCTTACTATGAGGGAAAAATTAATCTTGAAAAGGAGTTCAGGAATGCTAACTAAAAGAATCATCCCTTGTCTTGATATTAAAAATGGTAAGGTTGTTAAGGGAATCAATTTTGTGGGTTTAAGAGAAATAGGTGATCCAGTGGAATTGGCCAAAATATATGAAGAACAGTGTGCAGATGAAATTGTTTTTCTTGATATTACAGCATCTTTTGAAGAACGTGAAATTATTGGTGAATTAATTGGTCGGGCGGCGCGTGAACTTTCAATTCCATTAACCGTTGGTGGAGGAATTCGTTCAATTGACGATTTTAGAAGAATTCTTGCTAGAGGAGCTGATAAAGTATCCGTCAATTCAGCTGCAATTGAAAATCCTGAACTTATTCGTCAAGCGGCTAACGAATTTGGCGTTCAATGTGTTGTTGTTGCTATTGATGCTAAAAAACGAGCAGACTATATGGGATATGATGTCTATATCAAAGGTGGGCGTGAAAATGCAGGTCTTGACTTAGTTGATTGGGCTAAAAAGTGTGAAAGATTAGGAGCAGGTGAAATTTTACTAACCTCAATGGATAAGGATGGAACAAAGACAGGCTACGATTTGGAAATGCTGAATGACGTTTGTACTGCTGTTAATATTCCTGTTGTAGCAAGTGGCGGTTGTGGGAAGATTTCGGACATTGTTGAAGTTTTTCAAAAAACAAGAAGCGATGCTGCCCTTGTTGCTTCATTATTTCATTATGGCGAAGCAACAGTTGATGAAGTTAAAGACGAACTTATAAAAAATAATATTCCAGCAAGAATTATTAAGAAGGAGACATTATGAGACCAGATTTTCATAAGCAGGAACTTATTCCTGTTATTGTTCAAGATTATCAAACAAATCAAGTATTAATGCTTGCCTATACAAATGAAGTGGCTTTTGAGAAAATGCTTGAAACTGGTGAGACTTGGTTTTGGTCACGTTCACGACAAAAACTTTGGCACAAAGGAGAAGAATCAGGTCATTTTCAAAAAATAAAAGGAATGCGTTTGGATTGCGACCAAGATACTTTACTGGTTTTTGTTGAACAAATTGGTAATGCTTGCCATACTGGTGCTTACTCTTGTTTTTATGATGAACTTATTCCTTTTGATGACTCTGATATTTTCAGAGAGTTGGAGAAGCAAATCGTCGACCGAAAGTTACATCCAGTCGAAAAATCTTATACGAATTATTTGCTTGGAGAGGGCATTGATAAAGTATTAAAAAAAGTTGGTGAAGAAGCAAGTGAAGTGATTATTGCTAGTAAAAATTCAGATAAAGGAGAACTTTTAGGAGAAATTGATGATTTACTTTATCACTTGTTTGTATTAATGAATCAGCAAGGTATTTCTCTAGAAGAAGTACGGCAAAAAGCAAAAGAACGGCATCAGCTAGAGGGAAATAAGAAGGAATTTCATACAAGGACGGCAGATTAAATGAAAAAATTAGATTATCATTTCCACTCTCATTTTTCGGCTGATAGTGAGGAGCTTCCTAGAAAGCATGTGACAGAAGCTATAGCACATGGTTTAGAAGAAATTTGTTTTACAGAGCATCGAGATTTTTATTTCCCAGGAATGGATTTTTCATTAAATCTACCTGAATATTTTCAAGAAATTAATCAATTGCAAGCGGAATTTAAAGATAAAATTAAAATAAAAATTGGCTTGGAAATGGGAATTGATTTACGTTTTAAATCAGAAATTAATCAGTTTATTGATTCGGCTCCTTTTGACTTTGTGATTGCCTCTGTTCATGAAATTGGAGATATTGAAGTTTATGACGGAACAGAATTTTATCTACAGAAAACAAAAGAAGAAGCACAAAGAGAATATCTTTTAGCTTGTTTAGATGTTGTTCAAAATTTTGAGACTTATAATTCATTTGGTCATTTAGATTATGTTGCTAGATATGGACCTTACACGGATAAATCTATAAAGTTTGCAGAGAATCGGGAGATTTTATTTGAAATCTTGCGGGCTTTAGCTTCAAAAGAAAAAGCATTAGAAATAAATACTAGATTGTTTGATGATCCGAAAACTGGACAATTTTATAGTGATTTATTGATTAATTTTAAAAAATTAGGTGGAAAATTAATAACTTTAGGAACGGATAGTCATATAGCAAAGCGTGATTGGCTTTCAATTCATAAAGCAAGAACTTTAATTAAAAAAGCTGGTTTTCACGAACTAGCAACTTTTAGTGGGATGAAAATTGATAAAAATAAAAAGTCTATTAAAAAATAATAGACTTTTTATATTATGATGCTAAATCTTTCTCAAGTAGCGCAAGACGTTCTTGAACTTCTTGATTTGATAGTTGGTGGGCTTTGATGTAACGGTTATTGGGATGAACTCGACATTCATGTGAACAAGCACCAAGATATTTTGCTTCGTTTTCCTCTGAAGCTAACATTTGTCTGTTGCATTCTGGATTTCCGCAATTGATGTAACGTTCACATGGGCTTCCATCAAACCAATCACGTCCGACAATGACATGTTCTTTTTGGTTGATTGGAACTGCGATTCGGCTATCAAAAACATACATTTGTCCGTCCCAGAGATCTCCTTGAACTTCTGGGTCTTTTCCGTATGTGGCAATTCCTCCGTGAAGTTGACCAACGTCTTTGAAGCCTTCACGAACGAGCCATCCTGAAAATTTTTCACAACGTATTCCACCGGTACAGTAGGTTAAAACACGTTTTTCCATGAATTGTTCTTTGTTATCTCGAATCCACTGTGGAAGTTCTCTAAAACTTCTTATTTCTGGACGAATGGCGCCACGAAAATGTCCTAAGTCAAATTCATAATCATTTCGTGCATCAATTACTACAGTATTTTCATCAAGCATGGCCTCACGAAACTCTTTTGGATCAAGATAAGCCCCAGTAAGTTCCAAGGGATTGACATCATTTTCTAAACTTAAATTGACTAATTCAGGGCGATAACGGACATGCATTTTCTTAAAAGCATTTTGCTCGGCTTCATCAATTTTGAAAATTGTTGAGCTAAAGCGAGGGTCATTTTTCATCAGTTCCATGTAGGCATTTGTTTGCTCGATAGTACCAGAAACAGTTCCGTTAATTCCTTCGTCAGCGACTAAAATGCGTCCTTTTAAACCTAATTCTCTACAGTCTGCGAGGTGTTTTTGGGCAAAAGTTTCTCCATCTTCAATTGGGACATATTGGTAATATAATAAAACTCGATAATCTTGAGTCATAATTTCTCCTTAATCTTATTAGTACATTAGAATCCATTATAATTTAATCATTTTATGTCTACCTAAAGCAACAAAATTGCTTGTATATTTTCTAACAAGCTTAATTATTGTGGATTTAATTGAATATTAAAGGGAGAAGTTGTAATCTATTTGTTGTTAAATTCTTGTTAATAGAAATAAATGCATTAAATATTATTATTTTATTGACAATTTAAAATATTAAGAGTATTATAATGTAAATTAACAAAAAAAGAGGAACTTGAAATGACAGACACACAATTTTCATTGTTGTTGATCAAGGTGGACCTACATTAGCTTTTGTGGCTAAAAGATGTGGGTCCTGTTTGGCGATAGTCATTTCGAGGACCGAGAGACGTCCTCACGGGCGTCTTTTTTGTTTCTTAATAAAAAATAGAGGTAATATTATGCGAAAAATTGAATTCTTTGACACAAGTTTGAGAGATGGCGAACAGACACCGGGCGTTAGTTTCTCCATTTCAGAAAAAGTAACGATTGCTAAACAACTGGAAAAATGGGGGATTTCTGTCATAGAGGCTGGTTTTCCCGCGGCAAGTCCAGATAGTTTTGAAGCAGTAAAGCAAATTGCTGATTCTTTGAATGATACGGCTGTCACTGCATTAGCTCGTTGTGTTATCTCAGATATCGATAAAGCGGTTGAAGCGGTAAAGGGGGCTAAATATCCGCAAATTCATGTTTTCATTGCCACTTCACCGATTCACATGAAATATAAACTTAAAATCAGTCCCGAAGAAGTTTTGAAAAATATTGATAAATGTGTGAGATACGCACGTGAACGGGTCGAGGTTGTTGAGTTTTCTCCAGAGGATGCAACAAGAACGGAGTTGAATTTTCTTTTAGAGGCTGTTCAAACGGCTGTCGATGCTGGAGCAACTTATATTAATATTCCTGACACTGTCGGTTATACGACACCAGAAGAATATGGAAAAATTTTTAAATTTTTGATTGAAAATATTAAGTCTGAGAGAGAAATTATTTTTAGTCCACATTGTCATGATGATTTAGGGATGGCTGTAGCTAATTCATTAGCTGCAATTAAAGCTGGGGCTGGGAGAGTTGAAGGAACTGTCAATGGTATTGGAGAGCGAGCTGGGAATGCTGCTCTTGAAGAAATTGCTGTGGCACTACATATTCGTAAAGATTTTTATCAGGCACAAAGTCCTTTAAAACTTTCAGAAACTGCTGCAACGGCAGAACTAATTTCGCAATTTTCAGGAATTGCTATTCCAAAAAATAAAGCAATTGTTGGTGCTAATGCTTTTGCACACGAATCAGGAATTCATCAAGATGGCGTCCTTAAAAATGCTGAAACTTATGAAATTATTACACCAGAACTTGTCGGAATAAAGCATAATTCGTTGCCTTTAGGTAAACTTTCTGGTCGTCATGCTTTTAGTGAAAAATTGACGGAACTTAATATTGCTTATGACGATGAAAGTCTTGCAATTTTATTTGAAAAATTTAAAAAATTAGCTGACAAGAAAAAAGAAATTACTGACGCAGATATTCATGCCTTGTTTACAGGAGAAACGGTAAAAAATCTGGCTGGATTTATACTTGATAATGTTCAAATTGATGGGCACAAAGCACTGGTGCAACTAAAAAATCAAGAAGAGGAAATTTATGTTAGTCAAGGAGAGGGGGCAGGTTCAGTGGATGCAATTTTTAAAGCTATTGATAAAGTCTTTAATCATCAACTAAAATTAATTTCCTATTCAGTTGATGCTGTAACTGATGGAATTGATGCACAAGCAACGACTTTGGTTTCTGTTGAAAATCTATCTACGGGCACTATATTTAATGCTAAAGGTGTTGATTATGATGTATTGAAAGGAAGCGCCATTGCTTACATGAATGCTAATGTTTTAGTTCAAAAAGAAAATTTACAGGGAAAGGTTGAACAAATTTCAGCTCATGATGGAATTTAAGGTGAAAAATATTGTCTAAAAAAATTGTGACACTTGCGGGAGACGGAATTGGGCCAGAAATTATGTCAGCTGGTTTAAGTGTTTTAAAAGCTGTCAGTAAAAAAATTGATTTTGAGTATGAATTAGAAGCCAAAGATTTTGGAGGAATTGCAATTGATAAGCATGGTCATCCTTTACCAGAAGAAACTTTGCAAGCAGTTAAAAATGCGGACGCAATCTTGCTCGCTGCAATTGGTCATCCTAAATACAACGATGCAAAAGTTAGACCAGAACAAGGGTTACTTGCTTTACGGAAAGAATTAGGACTTTACGCTAATGTTCGTCCATTAAAAATTTATCCGGCTTTAAAAAAACTTTCTCCCATCCGAAATGTTGAAAATGTTGATTTCCTAGTGATTCGCGAACTGACAGGGGGAATCTATTTCGGTCAGCATGAATTGGCAGATGACAAAGCACGGGATGTCAATGATTATTCTGCTGATGAAATAAGAAGAATTCTTCATTTTGCTTTCAAAAGTGCTCAAAGTCGGCCCAGAAAATTACTGACTTCGGTTGATAAACAAAATGTCCTTGCAACTTCTAAATTATGGCGAAAAACGGCTGATGAAATTGCTGACGAATATCCTGATGTACGATTAGAGCACCAATTGGTCGATTCTTGTGCGATGTTACTGATTACTAATCCGCAACAATTTGATGTAATAGTCACTGAAAATCTATTTGGTGATATTCTCTCTGACGAAGCGAGTAGTTTGGCTGGAACTTTGGGAGTGATGCCATCGAGTTCGCATGGATTTAACGGTTTGTCACTTTATGAGCCAATTCATGGTTCGGCACCAGATATCGCAGGAAAAGAAATTGCGAACCCTGTTTCGATGATTTTGTCAGTTGCCCTGATGCTAAGAGAATCTTTTGAGCAAGAAGAGGGGGCTGCGATGATTGAAAAAGCCGTAACCCAAACTTTTACTGACGGAATTTTGACTAAAGATTTAGGTGGAACCGCGACAACTGAAGAAATGACAGAAGCAATCCTGAAAAATTGTCAGTAAAATGCGATTGAATAGTGAGCATTTTAGTTGTAGATAAAAGAACCGTCAGCATAGCTGACAGTTCTGTCAGAATTACGATTGAACAATGAGCATTTTAGTTGTAGATAAAAGGACCGTCAGCGCAGCTGACAGTTCTGTCAGTAATTGCGATTGAACAATGAGCATTTTAGTTGTAAATAAAAGAACTATCAGCGTAACTGACAATTCTGTCAGTAAAATGCGATTGAGCAATGAATATTTTAGTTGCAGACAAAAGAACCGTTAATAAATTTGATAATTCTGTCAGTAAATATTACTGACAAAAAGTACAAAATTACTGACAGAATTTGTCAGAATAAATTTTTAAAAAAGGAAATAAAAAATGTCAGGTAAAACAATATTTGATAAACTTTGGGATCAGCATGTGATTGCTGGAAATGAGGGAGAACCTCAACTGCTTTATATTGACCTTCATGTTATTCATGAGGTTACGAGTCCGCAAGCATTTCAGGGCTTACGTGAAGCAGGACGTCGTGTTCGGAGAAAAGATTTGACATACGGAACTCTTGACCACAATGTTCCAACACAAGATATTTTTAATATTCAAGATTTGATTTCTAAAAAACAAATTGATACTTTTACTAAAAATGTCAAAGAATTTGATGTTCCAGCGGAGACTCATGGTGGAAAAGGACAAGGAATTGTTCACATGGTAGCACCTGAATCTGGCAGAACTCAACCGGGAAAAACAATTGTTTGTGGCGATAGTCATACCGCAACAAATGGAGCATTTGGTGCAATTGCTTTTGGAATTGGTACAAGTGAAGTTGAACATGTTCTTGCAACTCAAACCATTTGGCAAGTTAAACCCAAGCGTATGAAAATTGAATTTCAAGGTCATCCACAAAAAGGAATTTATAGCAAAGACTTTATCCTCGCATTAATTGCTAAATATGGTGTGGATGCAGGTGTAGGTTATGCGGTTGAATATAGTGGGGATGCTATCAGTGATTTAAGCATGGAAGAACGGATGACAATCTGTAACATGTCAATTGAATTTGGGGCAAAAATTGGCCTGATGAATCCTGATGAAAAAACTTATGACTATGTCAAAGGGCGTGAACATGCACCTAAAAACTTTGATGAAGCTGTCAGTAAATGGGAAAAACTTGTCAGTGATTCTGATGCACAATACGATAAGATTTTAAGTCTTGATGTCAGCCAGTTGAAACCAATGGTGACATGGGGAACAAATCCCGGAATGGGCCTAGAATTTGGCGAAAAGTTTCCGGAAATTAACAATGATTTGAATTATGAACGTGCTTATCAGTACATGGATTTAAAGCCAGGCCAAACCGCTTCTGACATAGATTTAGGCTATATTTTCATTGGCTCTTGTACGAATGCTAGACTTGGTGATTTAGAAGAAGCTGCAAAAATTATTGGAGACAGACATATTGCTGATGGACTGACAGGAATTGTCGTCCCTGGAAGCAGACCTGTGAAAGAAGCGGCTGAAGCACAAGGGCTTGATAAAATTTTTAAAGAAGCTGGTTTTGAATGGCGGGAACCGGGTTGCTCAGCCTGTCTTGGAATGAATCCTGACCAAATTCCAGAATACGTTCATTGTGCTTCAACCTCTAATCGAAATTTTGAAGGACGTCAAGGACATAATGCAAGAACGCACCTGTGCTCTCCAGCTATGGCCGCTGCCGCCGCAATCGCTGGTAAATTTGTAGATGTTAGAACGCTCGTAACAGATTAGTCTGTAGAAAGATAAAAAGATGGAAAAATTCACGATTTACAAAGGGACAAGTGTTCCAGTCATGAACGACAATATTGACACAGACCAAATTATTCCTAAACAATTTTTGAAAGCAATCGATAAAAAGGGCTTTGGGAAAAATTTATTTTATGAATGGCGTTATCTCAAAGATTACGATGAGAATCCTGATTTTATTTTGAATGCTCCAAAATACAAAAAAGCTTCTCTGTTAATTTCAGGAGATAATTTTGGTTCTGGTTCTTCAAGAGAACATGCAGCGTGGGCGCTATCAGATTACGGATTTCGAGCAATTATTGCTGGCTCTTACTCAGATATTTTTTATAATAATGCTTTAAAAAATGGCTTGTTACCAATTAAACAACCAAGAGAAGTTCTAAATCAACTGACAAAACTGTCAAGTCAAGAAGAAATTACAATTGATTTACCCGATCAGCTAATCATCACAAGCCTTGGTGACTTTCATTTTGAGATTGACCCCATTTGGAAAGACAAATTAATTAATGGATTAGATGATATTGGAATAACTTTGCAATATGAAGAAGCAATCTCAGCTTACGAACAAAAAAATCAATAAGAGCGAGCCTAAAATGACAATTATTAATTTGAAGAATGTAAATCTTACTCGAAATAAAAAAGAAATTCTTAAAGATATTACTTGGAAAGTAAATCCCGGCGAAAATTGGGTTATTCTGGGCCTCAACGGCTCTGGAAAATCAAGTCTTTTGAAATTGATTTTAGCAGAAGAATGGAAAACTTCTGGCGAAATCACTGTTTTAAATACTCAATTTGGAAGTGGAGAAATTCCAAAGTTGAGAAAAAGAATCAGCGTAGTTGGCTCATTTATTGCTGAAAGATTTCAACCAAATATTAAGGCTGAAAACCTTGTTTATACTGGGAAATTTAATTCGAGCATGCTCTATAAACCTTACACAGATCAGGAACTTGATGAGGCACGTCAGCTTTTAAGACAAATGGGCGCAAAATCACTTATTGGTCGAAATTATGCCAGCCTTTCTCAAGGAGAAAAGCAAGTTCTTCTTATTGCTAGGAGCTTAATTTTAAAGCCTGAGCTTTTAATTTTGGACGAAGCAACGAACGGCTTAGATTTATTTGCTAAAGAAAAATTATTAAAGCAACTGCAGCAGATTAATCAATTAAAAACCGCACCAACACTCATTTATATTTCTCATCATCCCGATGAAATCACTGATATTTTTACTCACCTTTTACTATTAAGAGAAGGAAAAGTGATTCAATCAGGGAAAAAAGAAAACTTATTAAATGAAAAGATACTTACAGATTTTTATCAAGAAAAAGTAGAAGTTCACCGTTTTGAGCAGAAATATTTTGTAATTCCTGCTAACTGATAAAGGAAAGCAAAAGTATTTTATATACTATATAGAATATTCTGACAAAATATTGTATTTTCATTTTTTTAGTGATAAAATAGCTCTATGTAAATTTACGGGGAGGTCAAAAAGATAACATATGGAATTCAAATATAACGGAAAAGTTGAATCAGTGGAACTCAATAAATATTCTAAGACATTGACGCAAGATCCAACGCAGCCAGCAACTCAAGCGATGTACTACGGCATTGGTTTTAAAGATGAGGATTTCAAAAAAGCTCAGGTCGGAATCGTCAGCATGGATTGGGACGGAAATCCATGTAATATGCACTTAGGAAACCTTGGGAGTAAAATCAAAAGTTCTGTCAACCAAACTGACGGATTGATTGGACTTCAATTTCATACAATTGGAGTTTCTGATGGAATTGCCAACGGAAAGCTTGGCATGAGATATTCTTTGGTCAGTCGTGAAGTGATTGCTGACAGCATCGAAACCAATGCTGGCGCAGAATATTATGATGCCATCGTTGCCATTCCTGGTTGTGATAAAAATATGCCAGGGTCAATTATCGGAATGGCTCGCTTAAATCGTCCGTCAATTATGGTCTATGGTGGAACGATTGAACATGGCGAATATAAAGGTGAAAAATTAAATATTGTTTCGGCCTTTGAAGCTCTGGGACAAAAAATCACTGGAAATATTTCTGATGAAGATTATCATGGCGTCATTTGTAATGCCATTCCAGGACAAGGTGCTTGCGGAGGAATGTACACTGCCAATACCCTGGCTGCCGCTATTGAAACTTTGGGAATGAGTTTACCTTATTCCTCTTCCAATCCAGCAGTCAGTCAAGAAAAACAAGAAGAGTGTGATGAAATTGGTTCAGCCATCAAAAATTTATTAGAAAAAGATATTAAACCAAGTGATATCATGACCAAAAAAGCTTTTGAAAACGCCATAACAATTGTCATGGTCCTTGGAGGCTCAACCAATGCTGTGCTTCATATCATTGCAATGGCAAATGCCATAGGTGTAGAAATTACGCAAGATGATTTCCAACGAATTTCAGATATTACCCCTGTTCTTGGCGATTTCAAACCGAGCGGAAAATATATGATGGAAGATTTGCACAAGATTGGTGGCCTTCCTGCTGTTTTGAAATACCTGCTTAAAGAAGGAAAACTTCACGGTGATTGTTTGACCGTCACAGGTAAAACTTTGGCTGAAAATGTTGAAACAGCATTAGATTTGGACTTTGACAGTCAAGATATTATGCGACCACTCAGAAATCCAATTAAAATAACTGGACATTTACAAATTTTGTACGGCAATCTTGCCCAAGGGGGTTCTGTTGCAAAAATTTCTGGTAAAGAAGGCGAATTTTTCAAAGGAACTGCTCGTGTTTTTGATGGAGAACAACACTTTATCGATGGCATTGAGTCTGGCCGATTGCATGCCGGTGATGTTGCGGTCATTAGAAATATTGGCCCAGTCGGAGGTCCGGGAATGCCAGAGATGTTAAAACCAACTTCAGCATTAATTGGAGCCGGACTTGGAAAATCTTGTGCCCTCATTACTGACGGAAGATTTTCTGGTGGTACACACGGCTTTGTTGTGGGGCATATCGTCCCTGAAGCAGTTGAAGGTGGGTTGATTGGTTTAGTTGAAGATGATGATATTATCGAAATTGATGCGGTGAATAATAGTATTAGTTTAAAAGTTTCTGATGAAGAAATTGCTAAACGACGTGCTAATTATCAAAAACCAGCTCCTAAAGCAACGCGTGGTGTCCTTGCAAAATTTGCCAAACTTACACGCCCCGCTAGTGAAGGTTGCGTTACAGATTTATAGAAAGGTTTGAATGAAAAAAATAAAGTTAGAAAAACCTACTTCCGGTTCCCAACTTGTTCTCCAAACCTTAAAAGAACTTGGAGTAGAAATTATTTTTGGTTATCCTGGTGGGGCTATGCTCCCCTTGTATGATGCAATTCATAATTTTGAAGGAATTCAACATATTTTAGCCCGTCATGAGCAAGGAGCAACACATGAAGCTGAAGGTTACGCTAAATCGTCTGGTAAAGTTGGTGTCGTCGTTGTTACTTCTGGACCGGGAGCGACTAATGCAGTAACCGGAATTGCTGATGCTTATCTTGATTCAGTCCCATTGTTAGTTTTCACAGGTCAAGTTGGCCGTCAGTCAATTGGTAAAGATGCTTTTCAAGAAGCAGATACTGTTGGAATTACAGCCCCAATTACAAAATATAATTATCAAATTAGGGAAACCGCAGATATTCCAAGAATTGTTACAGAAGCCTATTATTTGGCAAGGACAGGACGTCCTGGACCAGTAGAAATTGATTTACCAAAAGATGTTTCCACCCTTGAAGTCACTGAAATTAATGACCCAAGCTTGAATCTTCCTCATTATCACGAAAGTGAAAAAGCGACTGATGAACAATTGCAAGAATTACTGACAGAACTTTCTGTCAGTAAAAAACCAGTCATTATTGCTGGCGGAGGAATTAATTATTCTGGCTCAGTTGATATTTTCAGAGCATTTGTCGAAAAATATCAAATTCCAGTTGTTTCTACATTACTTGGCTTAGGAACATTACCAATCAGCCACGAATTGCAACTAGGAATGGCAGGAATGCACGGTTCATATGCTGCAAATATGGCTTTAGTTGAGGCTGACTATATCATTAATTTAGGATCACGATTTGATGATCGAGTTGTATCCAATCCGGCAAAATTTGCCAAAAATGCTGTCGTTGCTCATATTGATATTGACGCTGCTGAACTTGGCAAAATTGTAAAAACCGATATTCCAATCCTTTCTGATTTGAAAGCGGCTTTAAGCAGACTTTTGCAATTAAATAAGGTTAAGACTGATTTTAATGATTGGATTAAAACTGTCATTGAAAATAAAGAGAAAGTACCATTTACTTATGAGCCACCAAACCATGATATCCGTCCACAGGAAACAATTAAATTAATTGGAGAATACACTCAAGGAGACGCAATCATTGTGACTGATGTTGGGCAACATCAAATGTGGGTGGCGCAATATTATCCTTATAAAAATGCAAGGCAACTGATTACTTCTGGGGGAATGGGAACGATGGGCTTTGGCATTCCTGCAGCAATCGGTGCAAAACTAGCACAGCCAAATAAAAATGTCATTGTTTTTGTTGGCGATGGTGGCTTTCAAATGACTAATCAAGAATTAGCATTACTTAACGGCTACGGTATTGCAATCAAAGTTGTTCTGATTAATAATCATTCATTGGGAATGGTACGTCAATGGCAAGAATCATTCTATGAAGAGCGACGTTCACAATCGGTTTTTGATGTTGAACCCAATTTTCAATTGTTAGCCGAAGCTTATGGCATCAAACATGTTAAGTTAGATAATCCAAAAACTTTGGCTGATGATTTAAAGATTATTACTGAAGATGAGCCAATGCTTATTGAAGTTCTAATTTCAAAATCTGAACATGTTTTACCAATGATACCAGCTGGATTACACAATGACGAAATGATTGGACTTCATTTTACTGATAAGAATGAGGAGGTAGATAATGCGTAGAATGATTATCGCAAAACTTCATAATGTAACAGGAATTATGAATCGATTTACCGCCGTTCTCAATCGAAGGCAAGTGAATATTCTCTCAATTACTGCTGGGGTTACAGAAAGTCAAGACTTAACACATACCACTTTTGTTATTGAAGTTGATCATCTTGATGAAGTAGAACAAATCATTAAACAATTAAATCGCTTAATCGACGTGATTGAAGTAGCTGATATTACAGATTTGCCTCATGTAGAACGTGAAGTCGTCTTGATTAAAGTATCAGCTCCACCGACCATTAGGGCAGAAATTTTTACAATGATTGAACCTTTTAGAGTAAATGTAGTTGATGTCAACCTGGAAAATGTCACCATTCAATTAACGGGTGATTCAGCAAAAATCGAAGCACTTATTGATGTTGTTAGTCCTTATGGCATTCTTAATATGGCTCGAACAGGTAGTGCAGGTTTTGAGCGTGGCTAAATTTAAATAAGTTAATAAATAAATAGAAAAATAGAGGAAACAAAAATGGCAGTTACAATGTATTATGAAGATGATGTAGAAGTATCAGCACTTGCTGGAAAGCAAATTGCAGTAATCGGTTATGGTTCACAAGGACATGCTCACGCACAGAATTTGCGTGATTCTGGTCACAACGTTATCATTGGTGTGCGCCACGGAAAATCTTTTGATAAAGCAAAAGAAGATGGCTTTGAAACATTTGAAGTAGGAGAAGCAGTAGCTAAAGCTGATGTTATTATGGTTTTGGCGCCAGATGAACTTCAACAATCCATTTATGAAGAGGACATCAAACCAAACTTGAAAGCAGGTTCAGCACTTGGTTTTGCTCACGGATTTAATATCCATTTTGGCTATATTAAAGTGCCAGAAGACGTTGACGTCTTTATGGTTGCACCTAAGGCTCCAGGTCACCTTGTCCGTCGGACTTATACTGAAGGTTTTGGTACACCAGCTTTGTTTGTTTCACACCAAAATGCAAGTGGTCATGCGCGTGAAATCGCAATGGATTGGGCCAAAGGAATTGGCTGTGCTCGAGTGGGAATTATTGAAACAACCTTTAAAGAAGAAACAGAAGAAGATTTGTTTGGAGAACAAGCTGTTCTATGTGGAGGTTTGACAGCACTTGTTGAAGCCGGTTTTGAAACACTGACAGAAGCTGGATACGCTGGCGAATTGGCTTACTTTGAAGTTTTGCACGAAATGAAATTGATTGTTGACCTCATGTATGAAGGTGGTTTTACTAAAATGCGTCAATCCATCTCAAATACTGCTGAGTTTGGCGATTATGTGACTGGTCCACGGATTATTACTGACGAAGTTAAAAAGAATATGAAGCTTGTTTTGGCTGATATTCAATCTGGAAAATTTGCTCAAGATTTCGTTGATGACTTCAAAGCGGGGCGTCCAAAATTAACAGCCTATCGCGAAGCTGCTAAAAATCTTGAAATTGAAAAAATTGGGGCAGAACTACGTAAAGCAATGCCATTCACACAATCTGGTGATGACGATGCCTTTAAAATCTATCAGTAATTTCTCTTATTGATTGAACAAAAACATAAAAGCATTTTATGGAGGAATGACATAAATGATAAGTGCCAAAGAGGTTGAAGATGCCTATGATTTGTTAAAACCAGTTGTCACTAAAACACCTTTACAATTAGACCCTTACCTTTCCAATAAATATCAAGCAAATATTTACTTAAAAGAAGAAAACTTACAGAAAGTTCGTTCTTTTAAATTACGAGGAGCTTATTATTCTATCAGTAAATTATCTGATGAGCAACGCTCTAAAGGTGTGGTTTGTGCCTCTGCAGGTAATCATGCACAAGGAGTTGCTTTTGCTGCAAACCAATTAAATATTTCTGCGACAATTTTTATGCCGGTTACAACACCTAATCAAAAAATTTCACAAGTTAAATTTTTTGGCGAAAGTCATGTAACAATTCGTTTAATTGGTGATACTTTTGATGAATCAGCCAGGGCAGCAAAAGCTTTTTCTCAAGATAATGACAAACCATTTATTGACCCTTTTGATGATGAAAATGTAATTGCTGGTCAAGGGACAGTGGCTTTAGAAATTTTTGCTCAAGCTAAAAAACAAGGAATAAGTTTAGATAAAATTTTTGTACAAATTGGTGGAGGTGGTTTAATTGCAGGAATTACCGCCTACGGTAAGGAACGATATCCAAAGACTGAAATTATCGGAGTTGAAGCAAAAGGGGCAACAAGTATGAAAGCCGCTTACTCTGCTGGTCAGCCCGTCACCTTGGAACACATTGATAAATTTGCTGATGGAATTGCGGTTGCGACTGTCGGTCAGAAAACTTACCAAATTATTAATGACAAAGTGAAACAATTGCTTGCGGTTGATGAAGGTTTAATTTCTCAAACCATACTCGAATTGTATTCAAAATTAGGAATTGTCGCCGAGCCAGCAGGTGCAACATCTGTTGCCGCACTTGAACTTATTAAAGATGAAATCAGGGGTGAAAATATTGTCTGTATCATCAGCGGGGGAAATAATGATATTAGTCGAATGCAAGAAATTGAAGAAAGAGCTTTGGTTTATGAAGGTTTAAAACATTATTTTGTCATTAACTTCCCTCAAAGACCGGGAGCCTTACGAACTTTTGTCAGTGATATTTTAGGACCAAATGATGATATCACCCGATTTGAGTACATCAAAAGGGCTGATAAAGGTAAAGGGCCTTGTCTTGTTGGAATTTTACTTTCAGATGCTAGTGATTATGATTCATTGATTGATCGGATTGAAAGATTTGATAATCGTTATGTTAACTTACATGGAAATGATAGTTTATACGAACTTTTGGTCTAACTAACCAATAATTGATTTGAGCCATTTTCTAGTTTCAATTCTCTTTAAATCACTAGAAATTTGATATAATTTAATTAATAAATTATTTAAATTTAATGAGATAGAAAAGAGAAATATCATGACAGAAATCACACAACTTTTTCAATATAATACCCTTGGAGCTTTAATGGCAGGCCTTTACGAGGGGACAATGACAATTGGTGAACTTCTGAAACATGGTGATTTAGGAATTGGAACTTTAGATTCTGTTGATGGAGAATTGATTGTTTTGGACGGTAAAGCTTACCAAGCTAAAGGTGATAAAACCATCGTCGAATTAACTGACGACATCAAAGTTCCTTATGCTGCGGTTGTTCCCCATCAAGCGGAGGTAGTTTTTAAACAAAAATTTACGGCCAGTGACAAGGAATTAGAAGACCGAATTGAAAGTTATTTTGATGGGCAAAACTTATTTCGCTCAATCAAAATAACAGGTGAATTTCCAAAAATGCACGTTCGTATGATTCCACGGGCAAAATCAGGGACAAGATTTGTAGAAGTTTCACAAAATCAACCCGAATACACTGAAGAAAACGTCACAGGAACAATTGTTGGGATTTGGACTCCAGAAATGTTTCATGGTGTGAGTGTTGCTGGTTATCATCTCCATTTTATTAGTGAAGATTTTACTTTTGGTGGACATGTCCTTGATTTTATTATTGATAATGGTACTGTTGAAATTGGTGCAATTGACCAATTGAACCAGTCATTCCCTGTTCAAGATCGCAAATTCTTGTTTGCTGACCTTGATATTGAAGCACTAAAAAAAGATATCGATGTAGCTGAATGATAATCACTAGATTTCTTTAGCTATATTAAAGGAGAAATCTATGAAAATTATTGCAACATCAGATGCACCAGCCGCTATCGGTCCTTATATTCAAGGCAAAATTGTCAATGGTTTACTCTATGCATCAGGCCAAATTCCGTTGAATCCATTGAATGGAGAGATTGTTGGAGATAGTATTGAGGCTCAAACTGAACAGGTGATGAAAAACATTTCTGCTATTTTGAAAGAAGCGCATTCTGATTTTGATTTAGTCATCAAAACAACATGTTTCTTGAAAAATATTGAAGATTTTTCACGATTTAATGCAATTTATTCAAAGTTTTTTGATAAGGACTTCCCAGCGCGTTCCGCTGTTGGAGTCGCAGGATTACCTAAAAATGTCCTTATCGAAATAGAAGTCATTGCAGAAGTTAAATCCTAAAATTAAAACATATTAGCTATAAAAATTACTGACAAAATTTCTGTCAGTAATTTTTTTGGTTACAAATCACTCTTTTTTACGTATAGAAAATTATAAGCCAATTTTAAAATTGCTGACAAAGCTGTCAGTAAAAAATGGAGGAATTATGATAACAAATTTTGATTTATATCGTTGGAAAAAAGCTGGCATGACCAATTTAGAAGTAAATAAACTTTTAAAATTTTTTCATAGATATGATAAAAAAATAAGTTTAAGACAAATGGGACAAGTAGCACAACTTAAATCTATTCCCAACTTTATTGAACAATATAAAAATCAAGACGTAATTAAACTGAGAGAAGAGTATAAAATATACCCATCATTTTCTCTTCTGGATGAAATTTATCCCGAAAGGCTCAAAGAAATTTACAATCCACCGGTTCTATTATTTTATCAAGGAGATATAAGTCTCTTAAAAACTCCTAAATTAGCTTTTGTTGGTAGTCGACAAGCAAGCTCGCAAGGAATTAAAGCCGTCCAAAAAATTGTGACAGAGTTGAACCAAAATTTTACGATTGTCAGCGGACTCGCTAAAGGAATTGATACAGCAAGTCATCTTTCTGCCATTAAAAATAAAATCCCTACAATTGCAGTTATCGGTACAGGCTTAGATATCTTTTATCCTTTAGAAAATCGAAAAATTCAAGAGTATCTTGCTAAAAACCAACTAATTCTATCAGAATATCCAGTCGGAGAAAAGCCACTTCGCTATCATTTTCCCGAACGTAATCGCATCATTGCGGGACTTTCACATGGAGTAGTGGTGATAGAAGCAAAGTTACGAAGCGGTAGTTTAATTACTTGTGAGCGCGCTCTGGAAGAAGGAAGAGACATTTTCGCTGTACCAGGAAACATAGCAGATGGATTTTCAGATGGCTGTAATCATCTAATTCAACAAGGAGCAAAATTAATTTATCAAGCCCAAGATATCTTAGAAGAATATTTGTATGATTAAAAAAAGCCTTTATCACCTTGCACCACAAGACTTAAGTCAGTTTTTATAGTACAAAAAAATATCAAGTTCTACTATAAGAAAACTAAATAACTTGACATATTGAAGAAAAGCATTTATTATGAGAGAGTGAATTTAATGTAAATAAGAGCATTAACACCTCTTAAACTATTATTTTACTTCCACATTCGATATATACCTCTATGAATTAAGATACAATAACTAAAAGATAGTGGATACCAAAAAGAATAAATAGGAAAAATTATGCCAACTTCAACTAAAAGTAAAACAAAAACAAAAACAACCACAAAGAAAAAAACAACACGAAAAAGAGTTACTCCAGGTAAAAATCTGGTTATTGTCGAATCGCCAGCAAAAGCTAAAACAATTGAAAAATATTTAGGGCGAAACTACAAAGTGGTAGCATCAGTAGGTCATATTCGTGATTTGAAAAAATCAACAATGTCTGTTGATATAGAGAATGACTATGAACCTCAATATATTAATATTCGTGGGAAAGCGCCATTAATCAACTCTCTCAAAAAAGAAGCAAAGGCTGCCAAAGCAGTCTATCTCGCAAGTGACCCGGACCGTGAAGGTGAAGCAATTTCATGGCACTTAGCACATATCTTAAATCTTCCCCTTGAAGAAAAAAATCGAGTGGTCTTTAATGAAATCACTAAAGATGCTGTTAAAAACGCCTTTAAGGAGCCACGTCAAATCGATGTAGACTTAGTTGACGCTCAACAAGCACGTCGAGTCCTTGACCGTTTGGTGGGCTATTCAATTAGTCCTATTCTATGGAAAAAAGTCAAAAAAGGACTCTCAGCAGGTCGAGTTCAATCTATTGCCTTAAAACTAATTGTTGACCGCGAGAATGAAATTAATGCTTTTATTCCAGAAGAGTATTGGTCAATTGATGGTGAATTTAAAAAAGGAACTAAAAAATTCAAAGCATCCTTCTGGGGAATTGACGGAAAAAAACATTCTTTAAAAACCAATGAGGATGTCATCAAAGTCATGGAACGTTTAGACGGTCCTGATTTTAACGTAGATAAAGTTGAAAAGAAAGAACGTCGCAGAAATGCTCCTCTTCCTTATACAACTAGCTCAATGCAACAAGACGCGGCTAATAAACTAAACTTTCGTACCCGTAAAACAATGATGGTTGCTCAACAACTTTATGAAGGTCTTACTTTAGGAAGCCAGGGCCATCAAGGTTTAATTACCTATATGCGTACAGACTCAACACGTATTTCTCCTGTCGCACAAAGTGCAGCTCACAATTATATTGCTGATCAGTTTGGAGAAAAATATAGTAAACACGGTTCAAAAGTTAAAAATGCCTCTGGAGCCCAAGATGCTCACGAAGCAATTCGTCCTTCAAATGTTTTTAACACTCCAGATGCCATTGCTAAATATCTAGACAAAGATCAATTAAAACTTTACACACTCATCTGGAACCGTTTCGTTGCCAGTCAAATGGTCGCAGCTATTTTTGATACTGTTAAAGTAAATCTGTCTCAAAATGGTGTTATCTTTATTGCGAATGGTTCACAAGTAAAATTTGACGGTTATCTGCGAATCTACAATGATTCTGACAAATCAAATATGCTCCCAGAGATGAAAGAAAATGAAACTGTCAAAAAAGCGAATGTTAAACCAGAACAACATTTTACTCAACCACCAGCTAGATATTCCGAAGCAACACTCATCAAGACTTTGGAAGAAAATGGAGTGGGACGTCCCTCAACTTATGCGCCTACACTAGAAACAATTCAAAAACGTTATTATGTGAGATTGTCAGCAAAACGTTTTGAACCTACAGAGCTTGGAGAAATTGTCAATAAGCTTATTGTTGAGTTCTTCCCTAACATTGTAAACACTGAATTTACAGCTGAAATGGAAAAAGATCTTGATGAAGTTGAAGAAGGAAAACGTCAATGGATTGAGGTTGTTGACCAATTTTACAAACCCTTTGCAAAAGAACTTGAAAATGCCGAAGAAGGTATGGAAAAAATCCAAATCAAGGATGAACCTGCTGGCTTTGACTGTGATGTTTGTGGAAGTCCGATGGTAATTAAGTTGGGACGTTTCGGAAAATTTTATGCTTGTAGCAACTTCCCAGATTGCCGAAATACTAAGGCAATTGTCAAAGAAATCGGCGTAAAATGTCCGCTTTGCCATGAAGGAAATATTATCGAACGCAAAACAAAGAAAAATAGAATTTTCTATGGTTGTGATCGTTACCCAGAATGTGAATTCACAAGTTGGGACAAACCTATCGGACGTGATTGTCCTAAATCTGGACATTTTCTTGTTGAAAAGAAAGTTCGCGGTGGTGGTAAACAAGTGGTATGTTCAAATGATGAATGTGATTATCAAGAAGAAAAACAAAAATAAAAGGCGCTTCCGCGCTTTTTTATTATATTAATCAATGGCAAAATTTACTAAATTTAGATATAATTGGGACTATGAAAAAAACACATATTAACGTTATTGGAGCGGGACTTGCTGGTTCTGAAGCTGCTTATCAAATTGCTAAGCGTGGCATTCCCGTTAAACTATACGAAATGCGAGGCGTTAAACAAACCCCTCAACACAAAACAGATAAATTTGCTGAACTAGTCTGTTCAAATTCTCTTCGTGGAGCTGCAATCACTAACGCGGTTGGTCTCTTAAAAGAAGAAATGAGAAGACTTGATTCTGTAATTGTCAAGGCAGCGGAAGTGACTCAAGTACCTGCCGGTGGAGCCTTAGCTGTTGATAGAGAAGGTTTCTCTGATTTTGTCACAAGAGAAGTCTCTAACCATCCATTGGTTGAAGTAATTCGAGAAGAAATTACTGATCTTCCAGAAGACGAAATTACAATTATTGCTACTGGACCTCTAACTTCAGATAAATTAGCAGAAAAAATTCATGAATTTAACGGTGTGGATGGCTTTTATTTTTATGATGCAGCAGCACCGATTATTGACGCCAACTCGATTAATTTTGAAAAAGTCTATAAAAAATCTCGATATGATAAAGGTGAAGCTGACTATATCAACTGTCCAATGACCAAGGAAGAATTTCAAGCCTTTCAAGAAGCTTTAATTTCGGCCGAAGAAGCTCCTTTAAACTCTTTTGAAGATTTAAAAGTCTTTGAAGGTTGTATGCCTATTGAAGAGATGGCCAAACGTGGTTATAAAACAATGCTATTTGGCCCGATGAAACCTGTTGGATTAGAATATCCTGAAGAATATAAAGGTCCCAGAGACGGTGATTTTAAGACTCCCTATGCAGTTGTTCAACTTCGCCAAGATAATGCTTCCGCATCTTTGTACAATATCGTAGGATTTCAAACTCATTTAAAATGGGGAGAACAAAAACGAGTTTTCCAAATGATTCCAGGTCTTGAAAATGCTGAATTCGTTCGTTATGGAGTTATGCATCGTAATTCTTACATGGATTCTCCAAATCTTCTTAAACAAACCTTCCAATCTCGCAAACAAGAGAATCTGTTCTTTGCAGGACAAATGACAGGAGTAGAGGGCTATGTAGAATCAGCTGCTTCTGGTTTAGTTGCTGGAATTAATGCTGTCAAACTCTTTAATGACGAAGAAGTAGTTATATTCCCAAAAACAACGGCGATTGGAAGTTTACCTTACTACATCACACATACTGACAGCAAACATTTTCAACCAATGAATGTAACCTTCGGAATTGTTGAAGAATTAGAAGGCCCACGAATTCGTGATAAAAAAGAACGTTATACTAAGGTAGCAGAGCGTGCTTTAAACAACTTAACAGACATTATTTCAAAAGATAATCTATAACAAATAAAAAACACTTGATTCAAATTCCAAGTGTTTTTTATTTGTTATAGATTATCTAAAGCATTTTTTTGCTCTTCATTGATAATATGAGTATAAAGGTCTGTAACTTGAGTTGAAGCGTGCCCTAACTGATTACTCACCAATACCTGAGAATTTGTTTGAGCATAAAGTCGAGTCGCAAGTGTATGTCTAAGTTTGTGAGGGGTCACTCGTACTTTAAAAGCTTGAGAATATTTAGCAACTAATTTTTCAACACTAGAAGGATCTATTCGACTAGGAACATCTCTATAAAGTGTCACAAAAAATGCCGTATCTTTCGCTGTAGTCTTATAACGTTGACTTCGTACTTCCAAGTATCTTTCAAAATAAGTTTTGGCAAAAGGAGCAAAAGGAACAGCATCCCTTTTTCCTCCTTTCCGAGTTACCTCAACAACCATAGTAATAAGATTTAAATCTCTTATATCTACATTAACTGCCTCAGAAAGACGAATACCAGAGGCTAAAATAAGTGCGATAATTGCTAAATCACGTTCTTTATTTTTGAAAAAACTAGAACGAGCTCTATTTGATAATGTTTTTTCGTACTCATTGTCAATATAGTCAAGAAAACCTTGAGTTTCATCTCCCAAAAAAAGTTTCCCTTTAATATTCTCCGCACGAGAAGCTAAAGTTTCGGATTTTTTTTTAGTCTGTACTTTCTTCATAACATTACGATAGAAGTAAGGTTCACCATCTTCATTTTCAACCTCTTCAGTAAGGTATTTATAAAGACTAGAAAGAGCAGAAAGAGTACGATTAATTGTTGTTTGACTAACCCCATAACGGGTAGAGCGCGTATTTAGACGGGGTCTTTCTCTAAGATAGAGGATAAAAGACTCCAAATCTCGTTTAGTTAAGTTTTCTAAGACAGAGAGGGAAACATCCGTTATCTTATCAACATCAGCAACTCCAGAATCGACCAACCAACTAAAGAAACGTTCATATTCTTTAAGATATTCATAAAGTGTATTCAAACTATAAGGGATAGTAAGTTTAGATTGATAATATTCTAAAACATAAGAAGGCATGATATGTTTTAGTTTTTCAATATTTTGTATTAATTGTTCACGTTTCATAGATTTAAGTATACCAGAAGAGATATACAATTGTCAAGAAAATTACAGTTTTTCGGAAAGATGTTACTTAAAACATATAGGAGTTCTGTGTCACACCTTTTCAAAAGGTTTCGTAAACCTTGCTATTATAAGGTTTCTGTAACACATTGCTCTCCTGCTTTTTGCTTTAATTATCTTTCTAAAAAATTTTTTCTAAGAAAGTCTTGCTTTGTAAAAAATTTAAAAATAGATATTAATTGTAATCAGCTACCCATCAAAAAAGGGAGATTCCAATTAAGAATCTCCCTTTTACATCGTTTGACTTGACTTTTTATGCATATTTATTTATAATGTCATTAAGTAAGTCGATTGAACGGAATGAGTTCTTAATCGGCAGGTCTGATTAAGCGTCAACTTCATCAGGCCTTTTTTATTTGCCTTAATTATAGCATAAACTATTCTTGCGTGCAAGGATTTTTTTGTTATGCTCTACTATGCTAATTAATCGGCTTTTGGTGGGTATTTGACTTCCATTGTTTTTCTGTCAAAGAATGCTAAGACCTCCTGTTTAACTTCAAATTTGTGCCAGGTATCTCCGTTTTTCCAATACAAAAATCCATCCTTTGAGGTAACCACGGCAACAATCTTAACCCTCTGTGGGCCACTTTTGGTTTCAACAGCCGCCTCGTCGCCTTTACGTAGTCTAATTGGTTGTAGGTGGTCTGGTACCTTCCAATAGCGTTTATGTTTGTCAGTTCCGTTAATATGGACGGCTTGGATGATTTTCATGATTACTCCCCTGTTATTTAATTACGTTAACTTGATTATATCAAAAATTGTACAGTAAATAAATTTGGGACAGTTTGTGAATTTTATAACTTTCTTAACGCATCCTTAGCTTCAGCACTGACAATGTGGGTATATAACTCAGTAGGTTTTGTTGATGAATGCCCTAATTGGTTGCTGACAAGGACTTGAGAGTGACTGACATTATAGAGTCTTGTTGCGAATGTATGCCTTAGAGTATGAGGGGTTACTCTCACTTTATAGGCTTCTGAATACTTTGCAACCAACTTATTTATCGAGGCATTAGAGATTTTTCTAATTTGTTGGTTATAATCTGTGACAAATAAGGCTTGTACCTCAGTATTCATGCTACTTCTTGCCTCAAAATAATCTGTTATATATTTATGTGAAAAATGAGCAATCGGGACAACGTCCTTCTTGCCTTCTTTGCGCATCACTCTTACTTTTCCAGTTTCAAGGTTTAAATCGTTAAGATTGATTCCTACAAGTTCCGCACAACGTAATCCAGAAGATAAAAAAAGACTTAATATAGCTAAATCCCTGACTTTATTTTTCTTAAAACTTGTTCTTGCACGGTTACTGATAGACTTTTCATAGTCATGTTCAACAAATTCTAAAAAGGATTTGGTTTCATCACCTAAAAAGAGTTTCCCTTCAAGTTGAGCCGCACGGTAATGCAAGGTTTCGCTTTTTTTTCGGATATGAATTAAACGGCTAACATTTCTAGTCATGTAAGTATTACCATTACTATCTTCGGTTTGTTCGCAAAGATAATTATATAGACTCTTTATTGCAGCAATTGTTCGATTTAATGCTGATGTATGTGTATTAGAGCCACATTTTGATTCTAAACGGAGTCGTTCGTGAAGTACGAAGGCTTCTAGCTCACGTTTCGTTACGTTTTCCATTTCTTTCAAAGTGATTTCTTTGATGTTAGCATGGTTCGTTATGTTATTTTCACTCATCCATTTCAAGTATTTCTTGAACTCTAGGCAGTAAGAGTAAATAGAGGCAATACTCAGTGGCACAGTGTCCTTAGACTGGATAAACTCATTGACGTAGTAGGGAAACTCAAGCATGAGTTTATTTACATTATAACGATAACCATGATTTTCTGACATCTCTTTTTATTATTCCTCAACATTTTCTATTCAAATTAGAATATATTGTAGTTAAATATTAAAGTATTGTCAATTTTTGTATAAACTCAAAACTTAATACTTTGCGGTCTGTTTTTTCATGACCGCTTTTTATTTTGGACTTTTTTATAAATTTTATTCATCCTCATCTTTTCAAATATTTTTTTGTAAAAGATATTTTATTTGTTAGTATTTTTAGTTTGTTAATAGTGGGTAATTTGTAGTGGCTGATTTAACGGAATCTGGTAAATCCGTAATCCGTTAAATCCGGTTTCTGGAATATCCGTAATACGGAAAAGGCGTTCTACGGTTACCGAAATACGGATTTTCAGTATTACGGCATTTTGTCCGAAAAACGGGTTTTCAGTATTTAGGTGTTTAAACCTTACAAAGAGGCTTCAGCATTTTATAAATGGATTAAAATTACATAGCAGGTACGAACATTTTAAAATGATATATATCTTTCCGAAAAAGTTTGCTTTTTCTCAAAGTAAGGCTATAAATTATTGTAAGTCCAGTATTAAGAACGATGACACTTTTCAATACTGACCCTAATACTGATATCTTATATTTCAAAACAAAAAGCCCATTTCTGAAAAATCATATGAATTCAGAAATAGACTTTTAGGGCTGTTCAAGTTCTCTAAAAATAACTTTCTCAAATTTTAAGAATACATCCTTTTGTTTGAAATCAATTTCCAAGTGGCGTTCTACATATCCCGAAATTAATATTCTCAATTTTAGAAATTTCGCTTTTTATTATAGGGAGTGGTGAATCTTCAAAGGCAATGGAATTAATACTCAAAGAAATATAATTGTTTCTTCAAGATTTAAAACTTAAAAATCGTGAACAATCTTCACTAAAGATATTCTCACTCAAAATCTTACTTAAATCTTGACTCACATTTCGATAGATGAGTGATGGAGTATTAGGAACAACATAATAGT
>ERZ772786.37-NODE-37-length-56324-cov-4.753310_pt1 | contig 56324 bp, 56 predicted proteins | sample MGYA00511473_ERZ772786 | MGnify/ENA primary metagenome ERZ772786 (study PRJEB29015, sample SAMEA2738025) | human oral metagenome | biome: human oral; feature: human-associated habitat; material: saliva | place: China | collected 2252 ...
ATTATTTTAACTTAATTTAAAAATAAGACTTTTAGAATACAAAAAAGCCCACCAACTTTGGTAGACTTTTGATTTATTTACTATTTTCTTATTTATCCCTCTGAAATTCTCAATAGAGATTTAATTGCTGTACGTTGATCCATTGCTTCATATGCTTTTTGAATTTCATCTAAGCTAAATTCTGCTGTAAAGACACGGCCTGGATTAATCTCCCCACTTAAAACTGCTTCGAGTAAGATTTCCTTATCCCAGCGTGCGACAGAGGCTACTCCACCTCCAAGTTGAATATTTTTCCAAAAAAGAGAATCAATCCATTCATTGTAATCAACATCATGAGGAACTCCCACACGACCTACTCGCCCTCCTGCTCTTACCGCTTGAAAAGCAGATTCAATTGCTTGTTTTGTTCCGACACATTCTAAGGCAGCATCTGCACCATAACCATTGGTTAAGGACATAATTTTTTGGATCGCTTCTTCACCGCGCTCAGCAATAATATCTGTTGCACCAAAGTCACGCGCAAGTGCTGCACGGTCTTCATGGCGACTCATGGCAATAATCCGTTTTGCTCCTAAAAGTTTAGCTGAAATCACTGCACAAAGTCCAACCGCTCCATCACCAAAGACAACCACTGTATCACCTTCATGGACATCTGCTGCTTTAGCTGCATGAAAACCTGTAGGCATGACATCAGCTAAAGTCGTCAATGAAGCCAACTGGTCATCAGAATAATCACTTGGTTGGCCCGGGATTTTGACAAGTGCACCATCAGCATTAATTGCTCTGTAGAATTCCCCTTGATAACCGCCATTCAAACCATCTTTTGCATTTGGACAATTGGCTTCAAAGCCTGCCAAACAAATTGGACAGTGTCCACAACCGTGCGTAAAGGGAACAATGACAAAATCTCCTACTTTAAAATTTTTAACTCCGGTGCCTACTTCTTCAATCAGACCAATAGCTTCATGCCCTACCGGTCCAGGTTGACGTTCAGAAATCCCACGGAACCACCATAAATCGGAACCACATACGCAGGCACGAACAATTTTTATGATAGCATCTGTTTCTTTTACAAGTTGCGCTTTGGGAAATTCTCTCACTTCCATTTTATTTTTTTCGACAAAATAAGCTGATTTCATTTTTTACTTCCTTTTCTTTTATTGAATTCATTATAAAATGAATTTTACTTTTTTTAAAATACTTTTTTAAAAACTCCTTATGCTTTTAAAGCATAAGGAGAACTTAGGGCTTATATAATGCCACCAACTCCTCGACCAAAGAGTTTGCTATTGGAAATTTTTTGATAAAATCCAGCGACCTTTGGTGTAAGATTATAGCGTAATGCCAATGGTCTTAAGGTCACTTCTAATTTTGCTAACTCATCTGCAAGTTGACCTTGATTCTCTAATTGAACTTTCGTATGAAGTAAACACTGGCGTTCCCAGTCACGAATATTTCGGTCTAATATAAGATTATAGAGTTCATTTAAAATTTCTTCTTTTTCAAATGTTTTATTCATGACCTCATTATGCCACGAATTTATTTCTAAGGCTACTAAAAACGCTTACGATTTTTAAATTACCGTTTTTTGGTCAAATTCATATTTGGATAGTTTTTGAGAATTCTGCGCAAATTATAATGTTTTAATTTTAGAGGTTTATTTTTAAGTAATTCTAATACTTTTATCCGATTTGCTGCTGTTTCATGGTTTGCAAAGAGATGTTTAAGACGAAATTCTTTGATTGCTGCATTTTCTTTGTCAGAATCATCAATCGTAGCCAAGACTTCTTTTTTGGTTGAAATCGTAAAAATAAATGTTGAAACAAGGTCAGCCAGAAAGATCATTAATATCAAAATCACACCCCAACTGTGGGTTAATTCATTAAAATCATGAATCCAATTTTGAACAGGTGGATTCACTAATTTAATTAAAATAATACAACCTATACCCCAAAATAATGAAACGGGAACAGCTACTCTTCCTTCAATATTGAAAGGGAGGGTTGAGTAGTCCCATAACTTCATATTAAAGAATTTCTCTAAAATCCAACTTCCAATGAATTCAACGACTGTCACAATCACAATCGTATTAAGATAAAGACTGAATAAATTTCCGGTATCTGGAACTAAAAGTAAGACGGCAGAGACGCCAAAACCATAAACAGGACAATAAGGGCCTAATAAAAAACCTCTAAAAACAAAATGCCGGTCTTTAAATGAGCAATAAAAGGTCTCCCATATCCAACCAATAAAAGAATAAACGATAAAAGTCATAAAAATTTCCATATATTTCTCCTTATTTGTTTAATCTTTTACATTGTATCATTTCTTTTAGTGATTTTTAAATTTCATTTATAAAATAAGAAAAAAGCTGTTTAAATTCAGCTTTTTATGATAATTTTTTATAATGATTTTAATTTTCCATGGAAATCAGCAATTGATTGATAGCCTTTTTTATCCATAATCTCTTTTAATTCTTTAATGATTCTATCAAAGATTGCAGGGCCTTCTTTGTGTAAAGCTGTACCAATTTGAAGCATTGTAGCTCCACATAAGAGGTGTTCAAAGGCATCTTGTCCTGTTTCAATACCACCTGTTCCAATGATTTGAATTTCAGGTTTGAGTCGAGTATAGAAAGCACGAACATTTGCAAGCGCTGTTGGTTTGATGTATGCTCCACCAATTCCACCAAAACCGTCTTTAGGCTTAATGACTACGCTTTCTGCTTCTGAATCAATAAAAAGTCCATTCCCAATACTATTGACTGAGTTAACATAAGTCAACGGAAATTGATTGAGGATTTCTGCCATGATATCAAAATGAACGAGGTCAAAATAAGGAGGAAGTTTTACACCTAAAGGCTTTGTGAAGAAGGTAAAAACTTCTTTTAGGAGTTTTTCAGTGGCTTCAAAATCATAAGCAAGCTGTGGTTTCCCAGGGACATTTGGACAAGAAAGGTTCAATTCTGTAATTCCTGAAAAATTACTTTCTTGAATTTTCTTAAGCATCGCGATATTTTCGGCTGCGCTCATACCCGCAATGGAAAAGAAGATTGGCGCTTCTTGAGCCTTTTCTTTTTGATTTTTTAAAACATAATCTAAGTAGTAATCAAACCCTAGGTTAGGCAGGCCCATAGAATTAATTGAGCCTAATTCTAAGTCAACATAACGTGGGAGTGGATTACCTTCTCTTTTTTCTAATGTAGAACTTTTGGTGATATAAGCCCCTGCTTGAGAGGCTTTTAATTCTTCTAAATCCTCAGTTGTCATACAATGAACTCCTGAAGCGTTCATGAATGGATTAGCGAATTCCGCATTTGCAAAAGTTGTTTTTAGCATTAAAAAATCGTTCCCCTTTTCTATTTTTAACTATTCTATCACAAAAAAGGCAAATTCAAAATTTTTAAAGTTCGAGTCAAATGATGAGGTGGCATTTTTTTCACATGATATAATTAAATTAGAGCAAATGGAGGTGTAAAATGAGTACAGAACGAGCTATTTTTGCTGGTGGTTGTTTTTGGTGTATGGTTGAACCTTTTGAAGAACGTCCAGGTATTTTGGCTGTAACTAGTGGTTATACTGGTGGACATATCGAATACCCTACTTATGACCAAGTCCTCTCAAAAGCTTCTGGCCATACGGAAGCAGTTGAAATTTTATTTGATAATGAATTGATTTCTTATGATGAACTATTAGATATATATTGGTCATTGATTGACCCCACTGACGCTGACGGACAAATTTATGACCGTGGTGCAAATTATCGTCCAGTGATTTTTGTTGAAAGTGAAGAACAAAAAATTGCTGCTCAAAAAAGTAAAATTGCCTTAGAGAAATCTGGAATTTGGGATAAACCAATTGTTGTTCCGATTGAAGAGGCAAAAACTTTTTGGCCAGCTGAAGAATATCATCAACAATACTATAAAAAAGATCCTAAACGTTACCAAGCGATGCACAAAGCACGTGAACGTTATTTAGCCTTACAACGTTTTAAAGGGAAATTTAAATTTTTAAGAAAAAACACTAGATAACTAGTGTTTTTATTTTATATTTGGCCACTCTTTACCAAACCATTCTTGGTATAGGTCTTCCACAATTTTGACTGTCGTCATTGTCATTTCTGGGGAAAGTTTTTCACTTTTTTTCTTGCCCTTATTGATCAGTTCAGCAATTTCATCAATCTCATAGCTGAATTCACTTGGCATTGAATGAGAAAATTCTTCAACCGTTCCATCATTTTTAATAAGACTGGCTTGGTTTGATTTCCAATAATTTGGAACTGAAATTTCTCCTTTTTCACCATAAATGATAAATGTATTTGGTTTATCTAAGCGCGTGCTAAGTGAAATATTAATCATAATTTCTGCTTTTTTTAAGAGAATTTCGTAATCTAAATCTGCTTTATTTTCTTCAGAAGACCAATAAATTCCTTTTGCTGCATCAAAACCTGTTCCAAATAAGAATTGTAAGACAGAGAGTGGATAGCTGGCATGCATGATAAAAGCGCCACCGCCTTCTTTTATGTCTAAGGCCCAGCTCTCCCGGTTGGTATGGGGTCTGAAATCATTTATTGCAAGACGAGATATTTTACCAATTTCATTGGCATCAAGCCATTTTTTGATTTGGGCCATCACAGGTAGGAAAACAGATTTTTGAGCTTCCATCAAAAAAAGATTTTTTTCATTTGCTATCTTGAATAATTCTTGACTTTCTTCAAGAGTCAAGGTAAATGGTTTTTCTAGAAGTACATTTTTACCTGCTTCTAAAGCCATTTTTGCTTGAGGATAATGTTGTTTATTGATGAGTGGAATATAGATTAAATCAATTTCTGCTGCATTTACTAAGCTTGCATAATCATCATAAACTTGTGGAATTTCTAATTCCAAAGCGGCTTTTTGTGCTTTTTCCTTATTTCTGGCGGCAATCCCAGTAACTTCAGCTTGACCACTCTCTTTTACACCTGCTACAAATCTTGGAACAATTTTAGCGGCACCCATAATTCCGATTTTTAACATTTGACTTCCTCTTTCGTCTCTGGGTTTAAATACCAATAATCACGGTATCTACGGTTTCAACTCCTGCAGTGGTAACACGGACTCTGGCCAGATTTTCTACTGTATTAACATCAAAAAATCGGTCACCACTGATATCGTTTTGAATGATTTTTACAGTTGCTTCTGCCGGAAATTTTTGTAAGGTTTCAATAAGTTCTTGTGTTGTCATAATGTTTTAGTCGGCCCTTTCTGATAGATATTCCCAACGTTCATATTTTTCTTCAAGTTCTTTTGTTTTGTTGTCTAGTTCTTTTTGTAAGTCCAGTAGGAGTTCCGTATTAGAACCATTTTCATTCATTTCTGTGTCAATCTCAGAAATTCGCTCTTCGATTTCAGCAATTTGACTTTCAATGGTTTCCCATTCTTTTTTTTCCATATAGGTCAGTTTCGCTTTGTCAGTATTTTCAGTTTTGTCAGTACTTATTGGACTTTCAATTTTACTGACAGCTTGGTCAGCAGATTTTTCTTCCATTTTGACGGCTAAATAGTCACTGTAAGCACCAAAATAATGATTAATTTGCCCATCTTCAAAGGCAAGTAATTCGTTGCTCACTTTATCTTGGAAATAGCGGTCATGAGAAACTGTCAAAACAGCACCCGGAAAAGAGCCTAGGAAATTTTCAAGTACGGTTAAGGTTGCAATATCCAAGTCATTGGTTGGTTCGTCAAGCAAAAGCACATTGGGTTGTAATAATAAAATTTTAAGTAAATAGAGTCTTTTTTTCTCACCACCTGAAAGTTTAAAAATCAGCGTTCCATGACTACTTCTTGGGAATAGAAACTGCTCTAATAAATTAACAATTGAGATATTTTCACCGCTGTTGTTATGTGCAGCAGATGCAACTTCTTCAAGAAAGTTAATCATCCGTTTATTTTCATCAAGTCCTCGAATTTCTTGACTGAAATAACCAATTTTTACTGTTTCACCAATTTCCAAAATCCCGTCAGTTAATGCTAGCTCACCATCAATGATATTGAGTAAGGTTGATTTTCCGACGCCGTTATCACCAACAATCCCCAGGCGCGAATGTCCTTGAACGATTAATTCAAAATCTTTAAAAATTGGTCGGTCAGGATAAGAAAAAGCGGCATTTTTAAAATTAATTACTTTTTTCCCTAAGCGACTGCTCGCAATGTTGAGTTCTAAATCTCCTAGATTTTTACTAGTTTTCATAGAATCTTTAAGGTCTTCAAAGCGGTCAATCCGTGCTTGTTGTTTTGTAGCACGCGCTTGAGGTGATTTACGAATCCAAGTTAATTCAGATTGATAAAGTTGTTTTGCCTTGTGACTTGCTGCGGCTTCTCTTTCTTCATCTTCAGCTTTTTTTGCAAGATAATCTTGATAATTTCCTTGGTATTCTTTAATCCCCGCATCTTCAAGTTCAAAAATTCGTGTTGCAACATTATCTAAGAAATAGCGGTCGTGCGTGACAAAAAGAACGGTTCTTCGAGAATTTTTTAGATAATTTTGCAACCAAGCGATGGTTTCAACATCGAGATGGTTGGTTGGTTCATCAAGTAATAATAAATCGGAATCATTGACTAAAGCTTGAGCCAATTGAACCCGTCTTTTTTGTCCACCTGAAAGGCTTTCGATTAGAGTGGCAGGGTCAGGAAGTTGAAGTTTAGTCAAAATTGTTTTGACATCTGCTTCTACTTGCCAAGCATTCAGAGCATCCATTTCTGATTGGGCACGTTCTAACTTAGCTAAATTTTCATAATCTAAAAGGGCTGCTTCGTAATTTTTAATTGCTCTCATTTGCGGAAGCGAATCATCTAAGACGGTGTCTAAAATTGTAGCTTTTGGATTAAAATCAGGTTCCTGAGTAAGATACGTAATTTTATAATTTTGTGGATGATCAAAGGGCGTACGGTCTCCATCAAATCCTGAAAGTCCTGAAATAACATTTAGGAGCGTTGTTTTTCCTGTACCGTTAACTCCCAAAAGACCAATTCGGTCAAGATTATGAATGATAAAATTGATTTTGTTGAAAACCTTTTTTTCTCCAACTGATTTACTTAAATTTTGTGCGATGAAGTCTGCCATTTTTCGTCCTAATTTCTCTTATATTACCTTTGATTATACCACAAAAAGCCTGTCAGTAATGACAGCTTTAATTTTTTACTGATAAAAAAAGCTGGATAGTCAACTACTTATTTCTGTCAGTATTTTTTTACTGACAGCTTTCATTTGATGAGCTGTCAGTAATTTTTTTACCTTCACGAACGTCATAAGGATGTACAATTTTTTCCAGTTCTTTTAAATAAAGTTCAGCCTGATTTGTCAATTGAAGTTCACTTAGTGAAATCCAACCAATCTCAATATTATCCTCCACTGCTAAAGGAATGGCTACAATATTGTCACCATTCAAGTCTTGACTGACAATTCCAGTTGAAATTGTATATCCATTTAATCCAATCATCAAATTGAAAATGGTGGCTCGGTCTCCTACTTTAATGTCTTTTTTAGCATAAACCGTAGATAAAATTTCTTCTGAAAAATAGAAAGAATTGTGTTCTCCTTGTTCATAGGATAGGCGAGGAAATTCTTCTAAATCTTCTAATGTTACAATTTTTTTATGAGCTAAAGGATTTGTTGAACTGACAAAGATATGCGGCTCCGCCAAGAAAAGCGGATGAAAAGTTAATCGATTTTCTTTTAAAATCTTATCCATAACATTTGCATTGTATGAATTTTTATAAAGAATCCCTAACTCACTGCGCAGTGACTTTACATCTTCAATAATTTCATAAGTTCTAGCTTCTCGCAGAGTATATTCGTATTCTCCAATCCCCTGACTTTCTGTTTTTTTGACCATATTGACAAAAGCATTCACCGCAAAAGCATAATGCTGGGTCGAAATCGCACAAAGTTTTCGAGAGGGCTTTCGGTCCAACCACCGTGTTTCCAATAAATCAGATTGTTCTACAACTTGTCGTGCATATCCCAAAAACTCTGCACCATCTGCTGTCAGCGAAATTCCTTTACTTGACCGTTGAAAAAGCGACAAATCAACTTCCGCTTCAATATCTTTAATCGCCTTCGACAAAGAAGGTTGTGTAATAAAAAGAATTTCAGCAGCTTGATTAATTGAACCCACTCTGGCTACTTCAATAAAATATTTGAGTTGTTGTAAACTTATCGTCATTCCTTTTTCCTTATTTCATTTTTGACCTTGAACCTTTGATTCTATTTTTCAAAATTTCTGTCAGTAACTTTTAGATTCAATGACAGAATGTCAAACCTTATTTTTTACTGACAAGAGCTTCTAAGGCTTTGATGGCACTTATGATTTTTTCGTCAGTAACTTTTGAATCAATCAAACGATAAGATTCTACAGGACTGGCTGCAAATTTTGCTACTGCTTTCAATTTTTCCAAATCAAATGGTAAATTAATTTCTGCTAGAGAAGCAGGCAAATGATTTTCTTTATAAAATGGTAAGAGTTTTTCAATTTCTGAAGTATCTCCCGTATAAGCCAATTGTACCAAGACTCCATAAGCGACTTTTGAGCCATGTAAAATAGGATGTGTCTCTGAGCAAAGTGATAGGCCATTATGAAGCGCATGAGCCCCTGACATCCGTCCATAAGTCCCAGCAAAACCTCCAACTGTTCCTGAAAGTTCAATGATTGTATCAACAATTCGCCCAAAAGCTGGCGTCACTTTCTGTTCAGCCAAATCATTAAGTGCTGCTTTAGAATCAGCAAATAATATTTTAAAAATTTCCTTTGCACTCGCAAATCCCAAACGAACTGAGGCTGAAAGTTCTTCCTGTGAAACCTGACGAACGATTCCTTCCATTTCATACCATTTGGCGAGTGTATCCCCGATTCCTGCAACAAAATAATCATGAGGTGTTGCCAATAAAAAATCGTAATCAACTAAAGTTAAATAGCTCACTTTATATAAATAACCCACTTTATCAAAAGTATGGTCAGGGTGATAAAGAGCTGCAACTGGTGTGTAAGGAGCACAATTAGAAACCAAGGTTGGAATAATAATTAACTCACAGTTTAGCTCCTGTGCTACAACTTTACAGGTATCAATCAAACGCCCTCCGCCAATTGCAAGAAGGCCATCGGATTGACCAATTTCTTTAGCCAGTTTTTTCCCATTTTCGACAGAGGCCGAGCCATCATAATGAAAAACAGGATAACTTAAGTCTTTAGGATAAAAATCTTGAAAAACCTGAAAAGATTTCTCCCCAGTAATTATCGCAAGTTTATTAAAAGGCGCAAGATAGCTTTCTAAATCTTGCAAAATTCCTTGACCACTCACATATCTATTGGCTCCGGGACGTACTTCTTCTGAGATATTCATAATTTTCCTCCTAATTAAGTAATTATTAGAATATTCTATCACTTAAGATTCAAAAAAACAACATTTAACTGAATAAATGTTGTTTTTATTGTAAAATCCAATTTTAAGCACTATAATTCAACGTTTTGATGACATTCCCCTTATCATCAGTCAAATCAACTTGCAATTTAGGTTGAGCAACCCCAGCTTTTTTCATTGAATCTAACACCTTATCCGCTACTTCTTCAACTTGGTCACCACTTGCTAATAAAAGGGCGCCAACGGTTGCTTTATTGAGTTTAGAGGATTCCAAGGTGTAAGTCACTTTAGAGCCAGTGCTCGTTGCTTTTGCTGAACTTATCATTCCTTGCGATTGACTCTTAATTACATCTGCATTTTCATTTAATTTTGTGGCAATAGCTGATGGTGTTGCCGATCCCATTTGACTCACTGCATCATTCACACTAGCTGAGCCTTCTGAGCTTCCTGAGCTTCCTGAGCTTGGTAAAAATTTAGCAGCAATATTATCCGTTTGACTTGAAATGACTTGGCGACCAATCATGACTACTCCAAAAATAATTAAAGCAAAAAATATAACAATGGATAATAAAATCGCAAAAATTTTACCCCCTCGACCTTTTCTCACTTTTTTACTTTTTCTAGAATTCATTTCTTTCCCTTTTCTATCTTTGAGACTTATTTAGTATTATACCATTTTGTACTTTAAAGAAAACTAAAAAAAGTAGTTTTTCAACTACTTTTTTACAATTATTTTTAAACTAAATTAGTCATTAAAATCAAAGCGTAATTTCATATTAGCTGAACCAAGAACGACCATACGTCCCAAAAGTTCCGTTTGTGCTTTAAACGCCGCCTCTGCTAATTTTTCATTTGCCTGAGTCAAATAAGCAATTTTATCTTCAGCTGTTTCAAAATTCTTGTCCGTTTCATTTTGAATTTCATGGAATTTTGCCATTGTATTTAATTCAAAAGTATTTCGTAAATCAACAAATAAATCATAATTAGAATCACCAAGAACAGCTGTTGTTGCGCTCAACCAGTACATATTTGTTGGATCATATTCTCCCTTAGCATCACGATAAGAAGCTGGCGTATCATTAATTGCTGTGTAGAATGGTACAACATGATTGAAAGTGTTTGCTCCAAAAGCAAGCCATTGAACTCCTGCTAATTCATCAGGAACATTATTTCTAACTTGCAAAATATGAACACTATGATTACGATTTATTCCGATTGGACGGAAAAGTTTTCTTTCTTCTGGACTATTTGTGCTGCCGTAAGGGTCATATTTTGTATTTTCAAAATGACTTGATAAAACAAATTTCACATCTTCAACAGTAATTTTTCGACTGGCTTCACAAATGAATGGAAGTTCTTGATTTTGTGGATCTTCAGATGGATTCCCCAAGAAGTTTTGACCATACCAAGTTCGTGGATTATTATAAACAGAATCTTTGATTGAAGATGAACCAAAGATATGACGCAAATTATAATGACTTTCATAACCTTCAAAATCAGGATTTAGATGATTTGCGTCAATTAATTGTTTCAAATCACTTGAACACATGTAATCATCATTATCAAATTTGAATTCATCAATATTCATTCGGTTTGGCGCTACAACATAAGAATCATCAGGAATACGAACTGCTGCCCAATGATGCCCACCGATTGTTTCTAACCACCAAACTTCCTCTTTGTCAGCAAAAGCAATCCCATTTGGCTCATAAGTTCCATAAGTCTTAAGTAATTGCCCCAAACGCTCAACTCCCTCACGAGCACTTTTAATGTATGGCAAAACAAGTGTTACAAGGTCTTCTTCACCCATTCCATTTTCCACATAAGGGTCAAGACCTAAGATTCTTGGATTAGTAGTAATTGTTTCTGTTGCAGACATCGCAACATTAGCACTATTAATCCCAGCCGCTGGCCAAATTCCTTCTTTTAAAACTGCATTTGGCGTTGAAGTATAACGTAATGGATTTTCAGGTAAATCTAATTCTAAATCAGATAAAACAGCTTTATAATGACGAGGTTGTTCTTCAGGTTGAATCACAATAAAGCGTTGTGGATCCAAAGCTTCGTGTCCATCGTCATTACGAGCAATCATGGTTGAACCATCAATTGATGCTCTTCTTCCCACAAGAACTGTTGTACATGAGCCTTTACGGCGATTTTCAATTTTCATTTATTTCTCCTTTATAATCTATAAAATACATTACTTAGAAACCAAGAAATTGTATTTATTATAAATACTAAATTTCAATTGGTTATTTGCCAAAATTTCTGTCAGTAAAATTTAATCAGAGCATTTTTTTAACTTCTGCAAAAATAGCAGCCTGCTCATTTTTCAATTCATTTTTGACAATTTTTTCTTCAATAATTTTTAAAATTTTACCAAGTTCTGGACCAGGTTCAAGCGAAAATTCTTCCATTAAATCTTTTCCAGCAATGACAATCTCTGATTTATCATGAATTTGAAGTTGGTTATTAATAGTGACAGCCTGTTCTCTATCAATCTTCAAACCATAAGCCACTTTCAATTCATCAACCAAAAGCACTTTTTCTAAACCGAAATGATAAAGACTCATCAAATCCCAAGAGTCAAGTTCATAAGCTGATACAAGGTCTGCTACAAATTTTGCAAATTCATTGGACACTTTCCATTTTCGCAAAAATGTTTTCACATCAACATTGGAAAATCTGGTCAGTAAAGCTGCCCATGCTTGCTCAGAATTCTGAAAATGGAAATCTACTGACAAGTCTGTCAGTACTTTTTTCAAGGCCGAATCTTGCAAATCTGGTAAATAACTAGAAGCCCCTGATTTAAGCAGCAAGGTCAGACCATTCCGCCAATCCTGACCTAACAACAACTTATCAAATTCAATAAAAATTCGTTCAACTGAGATTTTTTCCAGTAAGTGAGCCGACTCGCACATGGCTAAGAAAGTTTTATTTTCAATTTGAAAGTCTAAAGTTGCTGCGAATCGCATGGCCCGCATAATCCGTAAAGCATCTTCATTAAAACGTTCCAAAGCACTGCCAACCGCTGTTAGCCTGCGTTCCTTCAAATCCGTCAGTCCATCAAACAAATCAATAATTTGTCCATTAACATCACAAGCAAAGGCATTGACCGTGAAGTCACGACGTTTTAAATCCTCTCGTAAATCTCTGACGAAATCCACATGATCTGGCCGTCTGTAATCTGTATATTTTGATTCTGTCCGAAAAGTAGTAATTTCATAATGTTCAGCTTCTGATTTTCCAGCTAAAACAAGTACTGTTCCATGTTCGATTCCCACATCAATGGTATAAGGAAAAATATCTTTAATTTCCTCTGGATATGCACTTGTTGCAATATCCACATCGTGAATCTCTCGCCCAAGCAATATATCACGTACAGAACCTCCCACAAAATAAGCTTCAAACCCATGCTCGATTATTTTTTCTAAAACCGGCTTGGCCTGTACAAACTCCTCGGGTAATTTTTCTAATTTCATATCTATTATTTTATCATTTTTTAAACAAAAACGGGGCATAGCCCCATTGTACACCTTAAAATTTTACTGACAGAAAGTTTATACAGACCTGTCAGCACTTTTAGCTCTCATCAATTTCTGTCATAAGCTAGTTCTTAAGCTTTGCCCTATATCATTCACCTGTGAATTCGTCTTGACGCGCTGCCAGATTGACCCGAGCAATCCATCAGTAATTTTATCCTATTGTTCCTCTAAATTAATCCAGTAACGACAAATTTCATCACCATCAATATCTACAATATTTTCCAAAATACCCGCATTTGCTTCAATACTTTTACGACTTGCCAAATTTTCTTTGTCAGCAGAAATCATTACCTGAGAAATCTTACGTTTCCGATATTTAGGAAGAACAAATCTAACCATTTCTTCAGCAAAATGATGTCCTCTAAAATCAGGAGCTACCCCATAACCAATATGACCACCCCATTCTAACAAAATTCCCTTTTCAATTTGCCAACGACAAGAAATTTCACCAACGATTTGCCCATTAATAAAAGCAAAATATTTAGTTGCTGTTGACCAATCGGGATTTTCAGCGAAAGTTTCTTCTCTATGAGTTTTTTCCACATAGTCCGAAAAATTTTCCAAAGAAAGCTCCGCATATGCTTTAACTGCATCGATTTTAAAAGGACTTGTATCTGTTGCCCAATTGGCAATATAAACCATAAAAGCTTCTGCATCACTTAATTCTAATCTACGAATCTCTAATTCACTCATAAAATCCCCCACTAATCATCCAGTCACAATCTACTTCGTCAGTAAATATTATAAATCCAAAAAATGTTCCAAACCATATTTTAACTCAGATACCGTCATTACCTTACGAATTCCCAAAGCAATACCAGTCATGAAACTTGACCGATCATAAGAATCATGACGTAAAGTCAGTCCTTCACCTTTTGAACCAAAAATAACCTCTTGATGAGCCACCAAACCTGGTAAACGAACCGAATGGATTCTCATTCCTTCAAGATTGGCACCACGAGCACCAGCTAACGTTTCCTTTTCATCCACTGCCCCTTGATGATGAGCCAAACGTTCCTCAGACATCAATTCTGCTGTCTTCACAGCAGTTCCAGAAGGAGCATCTTTTTTTCCATCATGGTGTAATTCAATAATTTCCACATCTGGGAAATATTTGACAGCCTGCTTAGAAAATTGCATCAATAAAACCGCGCCCAAGGCAAAATTTGGTGCAATAAGACCACCCAATTCTTTTTCTCTAGAAAATTTAATTAAATCTGCTACTTCATCATCGGTAAATCCAGTCGTTCCAACCACTGGTCTAAAGCCATTTTCTAAAGCAAAACGCGTGTTCTCATAAGCCGCTTCAGGAGCCGTTAAATCTAGCCAAATATCAGCATCAAATCCAATCAAATCCTCTTTTCGACTAAAAACAGGAACTCCAAACGCTTCTGAGACTTCTTCTTTCTTTCCTAATAAAGCCACAAGTTCAAAATTTTGAGCATTAAGAATCATTTGTACTGCAGTAGCTCCCATTTTCCCACGAAATCCAGCAACAATCACTTTAATTTTATTCAATTTCATCCCCCATTCATTTATAAAGAAATTAGTATTTTATAGAAGTAGCTATTATTTTTATTATTCAGAATATTTGTTTTTAGATAAAAACACGTAAAAAACGTGCTTTATTTTTTTGGTGAAATACCGTAAGCCACTGTATTCAAGCCCAAATGAGTTGCGATAACAGGCCCAAAAGTGACGATTTCCACATCATCAAAACCTTGAGATAAAGCATAATCATATAACTCTTGTGCCCGATCTTCAGCTCTAGTATGAATAACATAAACTTTGTAGGCCAAAGGATCTTTGGCATCTTTTAATAAAAGTTCCTTCATCCGGCTCATCGTTTTTTTCACAGTCCGAACTTTTTCAAAAACTTCAACCTTACCTTCAGTACTAAAAGTTAGCACAGGCTTAATATTTAATAAAGTCCCAAGTACAGCCGCACCATTAGACAAACGTCCACCTTTTGCTAACCAATGCAAATCATCGACAAGCATATAGGCGCGGTCACCATCTCTTTGTTCTTCAAACTTTGCGATAATTTCTTCAAATTCGACATTAGCTTCTGCCAAATCCAATACTGTTTCCACCATATAGCCCAACGGACTTGAGGTAATAAAAGTTTCAGGAAATACTACTTTCATTTGCTCATATTCACTTTGTAAGTAAAAAATATTTTGGTAAAATCCAGAAATTGCTGCTGGCAAAAATAGACCTAAAACATGAGTATACCCTTGTTTTTCTAAGTCTTTTAAAAGGCTATCAAGTTCAGCAACTCTAGGTTGCGAAGTTTTAGGTACTTCTTGGGCTTCCGCCATAAGATTGTACCATTCTTCATGAGAAATTTTTTGCAAATCATAATCCACTCCATCAATGGAAATTGGAATATCTAAGACGAAAAGATTTTCGTAAGTTTTATATTTTTCAGCAAAATCTGCCGAAGAGTCAGTAATAACAGCTAATTTCATAAATTCTATTCTATTAATTAAAATTCCAAGTTTATTCCAGGCTGGTCTAAGGCAACCTCTGTTGTTTCATAGACCAAGCGTTTAAGAAGTTCAAACAAAGGCGCCGCAAGTTGAGCTAATTCCTCTTGTTCAAGTTCTTCTTGTTCCTTAATAATTTGTCCACGTACATAGTTCAATTGACTCACAAAACCAGAAAGTACAATATTATCTAGTACAATCAAGTAAGTCAAAACAGCGTGAATACCAGTGTCACCTTCACCAAGTTTTTCAAGTTGTTCTTTGGGAACAAGTTGAAATTGAACATTTAGATTAGTCTCAGGTGTTCCATTTTCTTTTTCCCATTCATAATTACGAGCATCATAATGAAATTGGTTAACAAATTCTTGTTCTCGTTCGATCGTTAAAGCCATTTTAAAATCCCCTATTTTTTATTATAAATTTAGTTATATCCAGATATGAACAATAAGAACATAGATTTCATTATCCAAATTCAAAGGATATTCCCCAATATTCAACTAAAATCTTAACACTACTTCATTCTACCACATCTTGAACATTTTCACGCAATAATTGTAGCATTTTTAACTCTTCTTCATTAGCCTCATATTTATCCAATAAATCTGGACGACGTTCTAAGGTTTTTCTCAAAGATTCTTTTAACCGCCATTTACGAATATTTTCATGATGACCACTCATTAATACCTCAGGAACTTTCATCCCTCTAAAATCTTCTGGGCGAGTATATTGCGGATATTCTAAAAGTCCACTAGAAAAAGAATCGTCTTCATGGCTAGCCACTTTTCCTAAAACACCTGGAATTAAACGCACAACCGCATCAACCATCACCGTTGCTGCAACTTCTCCACCAGTTAAAACAAAATCTCCCAATGAGATTTCATCCGTCACCAATGTTTTAATACGTTCGTCGTAGCCTTCATAATGTCCACAAATAAAAATTAATTGCTTTTCTTGAGACAATTCTTCAGCCATTTTTTGGTCAAATTTTTTCCCAGCTGGGTCTAAAAGAATAACACGCGCAGGTTTTTCAGACTTCTGAGGTATTTTATCTATTGTGTCAAAGATTGGCTGTGGCATTAATAACATCCCTTGCCCACCACCATAAGGCATATCATCAACATGACGTTGTTTATTCGTCGCATTTTCCCGAAAATCATGTGTATGTAGCTCCAAAATACCTTTATCTTGAGCTTTACCTACAATTGATTGATTAAGTGGGCCAAACATTTCCGGAAAGATACTTAAAATATCAATTCTCATATTTCTAGTCATCCAATCCTTCCATAATCGATACGTCCACTCGGTGTTGACTCACATCTACATTTAAGATAACTGGCGGAATATAAGGCAATAATAAATCACGTTTTCCTTTACGTTTAACAACCCAAACATCATTGGCGCCTGGTTGAAGTATTTCAGAAATTTGACCAATTAGGACATCATTTTCATAAACATCACTGCCAATAATTTCATGATAGTAAAATTCGCCATCCTCTAAATCCTCTTGGTTTTCTTCTGCAATTTTGACAATATATCCCTTATACTTTTCAACATCATTAATATGATAAAATCCTTCAAATTTAACGACATAAAAATTCTTTTGGGGGCGACCAGATTTTACCTTTAAATCTTGAAGATAATTATCCTTATCATCAAAAAGTGCCAAAACTGAACCTTTTGAAAAGCGTTCTTGAGCAAAATCTGTCGATGGCATCACGCGAACCTCTCCTTGAAGTCCTTGTGTGTTAACAATTGTTCCTACCTTGTAAAATTTTTCCATTCTACAATTATACCATACCTCATAAGCCCTGATTTAAATGAAACTATTTTTAAGTATATTTTATAATTAGAATTTCTTTTTATAAAAAAATAAAGCAAGAAAACTCTCTCTTGCTTTTTTAATAACATAAATTATTTATCATATAAATCAGACTATTTACTATTAAGTTCGATGTCTTTAATGATAGTTGCATCAATTCCTTTAACAACCGTTGAAATAAATCCCTCATCTTCTAGAGCAATCAAACCAGCAACTGTTGTCCCACCTGGAGAAGAAACTCGATCAATCAAGGTCCACGGATTTTCAGCACTCTCAAGGATCATCGCTGCACTCCCTAAGACAGCTTGAGCAGCAATTTGAGTTGCTAGATCTTTTGGAAGTCCATTTTTTACACCTGCACGAGCGATACTATCAATGAAAAGATAAGCATAAGCAGGAGAGCTTCCAGCTAGAGCAGTGAAGTTTGAAAAATCCTTTTCCGGTAAAATCCAAGCCATACCGAGGGACTGAAACATATTTTGAACATAACTTACTTGCTCTTTACTTGCAAATTCATTTCCACAAACCGCAGCAGCTCCTTTACCAATCATGGCATTAACGTTTGGCATAACTCGAATGATAGAAATTTCTTCTTTACTCCTTAAAAATGTTGATAATTTTTCTATTGGCGTTCCAGCAGCAATTGAAATAAGTAAGGGTCTTTTCTCAATAATTAACTCTCTAGTTTCATTTAATATTTTTTCAATAATATTTGGCTTAACTGAAAGAACAACTACATCCACTGATCGAATTAATTCATCATTGGAGCGACAAACATTTGCTCCAATTTCCTTTGAAAATTCTGTTACCTTATCAGTCATCACATCAAAGAGATAGATATTTTTAGCTTTAATAAATTCTTTTTCAATAATTCCCTTTATAATTGCTGACGCCATATTTCCTGTTCCAATAAATCCAATTTTCATGTTTTTCTTCTTTCTATTTTAGAACTTTTAAAGTTCCGTTATAACTACTTTTTTAATCTTTCAAATGTAATTTTATACTTGATCAACTTTTCTTAATGATTCTTTTATTTCTTCAAATTTAGATGGACGATTAATTAAGATAATTGATAAGCATACTAAAGCTAATCCTACCATTAAGGAAACAGTAACACTTTCTCCCAAAAGAACCGCCAGAATACTACCAGAAATTGGCATAATAAATTTATAAACCGTAATTTCCCCTAAATTTCCGTATTGAGCAGCCCAATACCATAAGCTAAATGGAATTGCTGATGCTGCAGCTAGAATCATCAATAAAGCTCCACCAGTTACAGTCCAATTTATTGCAGATAAACGACCACCCATAATAAAACCAATTATATATAATCCTAACGAACCAATGATTAAGTTCCAACCAGTCATTACAAAAGAATTTAAAGTTGAACCGATTCTTTTAGCTAGCATTGTAGCCAAAGCTGCTAGTAAACCATATATCAACATAAATCCCTCTCCTGTAAGTGAAAATGAAAACATATCACTTAAATGTACCCCACCAGTTAACTGAGAAATAATTAACCCAATGAAACCAACAACCAATCCAATCACCTTGATTGGAGTTAATTTATCATTTTTATAGGCAAAGTGAGCTAAAATTGCTGCAAAAAATATGGTGGATTGAGCCAAAATTGTTGAATTTATTGTCGAAGTAATATTGACATTTGCAATGTTAAAAAAGAAATAAGCTGCTGTAGTAGATAGAAGTCCCATAATAATGACTTCTTTCCATTGTCTCTTTTTAATATTGAATATGTTTTGTTTGATAAATTTTGCAAAAATCAGTGTCATGATCCCAGCAATAAAGAAACGAAGACTTATTGTCGCCAAAACCTGCCCCAGATAATGATTCCCAAAAATTTCCGGAGAAATTTTCATCTCAGTATTCATCACTTTGATAAGTTTAAAAGGGGTCCCCCAAATAATGTTAGCAATAACCGCAGCAACAGCAATTGTTGTTGCTTTAGGTACATTTTTCTTAAGTGCATCTGTCATATAGTTCCTCCAAATACTAAATTAATATTGCTCATTTTTTCACAATATTTTCATCTGCACTCATAATTATAATGAATCACTTGCAAAAATTAAATCTGTCAGATATACTTTTCTTAGTAGGTTATTTTAAGATTGGAAAAAAGATGTATAAAGTATCTAGAGAACAATTCACCCATTTTTGGGACTTTTTAAAGACACTTGATTGCTATATAAAAAGCGAATCAGGAATGATTGAAGAACTAGAAGAATTTGCGAATAATCCAAATCGGGAAATTGCAGCTTTAGTTTGTCAAAATACTTCAGGTTTATTAACCTATTCTGCTCCTTACATTAGAATTATTTATGTTCTGTCAGGTAAAATATCCCTTTACCTAGATAACAAGAAATCAATTTATCAAGAAGGAAGTCTTATTCTGGCTAATAAATGGACAAAAATTGATTATCAAGAGTTATCAGATGAGACAGTCATCATTGGTTTTTATTTTAAACCTGAATATTTTGATGATTCTCTCCTCAGTCAAATCATTGAAGAGCCGATGCTTTATCGCTTCTTTGTTGAAAGTATTGAAAAAGATAATGAGCAAATAAGTCACTTCTGTATCTATCAATTCACAATTCTTGAGGATACACACTTTTACGCCTTACTCCTTTTAAAACAAGTTGTAAAGATGTGTTACTTTAATAATAAAGTTACAAAAGCTGCCTTTATTTTATTGATTGTTGAGTTAAGTCATCATTCTGAAGAGTATTTAATCCTTAAAGATTCCAACATTTCCTCTAGTGTACTTATAAAAGAAATTCTTTCCTACATTGAAAATAATATTCGTACAGCAAGCTTAGAGGAATTATCTACCAAATTTTATTTTCATCCCAATTATCTTTCTTCACTTATCAAGCATCAAACTGGTTTAAGCTATTCTACTTGGCTTACCACTTATCGAATTAAGCACGCTAAAAATTATCTTACTCAAACTAATTTATCTATCCAGGAAATTCTCGGAAAAATCGGATATTCAGACAAGACCTATTTTTTTAAACTTTTTAAAACACAAGTTGGAATGACCCCTGGAGAATATCGAAAACAAAACAAAATTATTTTTTAATTATATTAATAAAAGAGCCATTCAAATTGAATGACTCTTTTTTTTATATTTACCTTGATACTAATTAAAAATTTTATTTTAGAAAAAAATCTTTAGTTCTTTCAATAAAATTCTCTGCCTCTGTATCTAAATGGAGTGCATGGTAACCATCTTCAATCTCTATTAATTCTAAGTTTTTCCCAGCATTGTTTGCAAATGAACGAATAGCCACGGGAGAACAAATCTGATCTGATTCACCACAGAATAATAAAGTTGGTATTTTCAAATTTCCAACTTGACTTTGCGCAAAACGCCCCGCTTCCATAATCTGTGAAAAGAGCCGCAAAGAAAGAAGTTCGTGGTAGATTCCATCTTTAGTTACTAAATCTACTAAATCATTTCGGTGAGAAATGGATTCAACTTTTAAACCAGTACGAACTCGAATTTTTGGGCTTATTTTTCCTAAAAAACCTGCCAGTCTTTGAAGCAGGACGGTTGGTGGATTTGTCAGCGCCAGCCAAGGAGATTCAATTACTGCTTTTTGGTAAAGTTTTTGATTTTCAATATTTCTCAGAAGAACATTGAGTGAAATATTTCCACCCATGCTATGTCCAAACAGATAAACCGGTAGTTTTGGATACTTTTTACCAATTATCTTCCTCACTTCTAAGACATCACTAATTAGGCTCTCGTAGGCTCTAGCACGTCCTTGAAGTTTTGGGTTAGCAGCTGCCAAAACACCATGTCCTCTCTGATCGTGCATTAGGCAAACAAAACCAGCATTGACTAATTCATTAATTAAATAGAGATAATGACCTGTGTATTCACCAAATCCATGAACTAATTGTACTACCGCTTTTGCTTTTTGTTCTGGCTCAAAAATTCCAAGGCGAATTCGGTAATGGTCTTTCATTGAAATAATTTCATACTGTTTTTTCATTGGATTTCCTTACTATTTTTAGCATATTATGAACCATTATAACAAATCCTATTTCTCTTTAGTAATGTTATAAAATTTAAAGGCAAAAACTAATAAAATAATGATTTTATTTCTCAGAGTCTATTTTGCTCAACTACTTCACTTAATACTCTAGTAAAGTCTAAAGAGTCATTAAAAGGATGAACAAAATCAAATGTTTCTCCGCCATTTTCAACAAATACTTCTTTATTTTCAATTTCTAATTCAAATAAAGTTTCTAAACAATCTGCAACGAATGCTGGTGAACAGATCAATACTTTTTTAGCATTTTCTTTGGGAAGTTCAGCAACTCTATCAATAGTCGCAGGTTCTAACCATTTTTCAGGACCAAATTTTGATTGATAAGTATGCTCGTATTCTTCTTCCCTCAAACCAAGTTTACTTACTACCAAACGTGTTGTTTCTTTACATTGCTCTTCATAAGCATCTTTTTTCTTGGTCACGTAGGACAAGGGAATTCCATGATAGCTAAGGACCAATTTATCATAGTCATTTGCTTGCCACTTTTCTCTAATAGACTCTGCCAATAAATCGCTATAAGATTCTACTTTGTGGAAATCTCTAATTACTTTTATCTTATCATCAATTTTTTTAACTTGTTGAATTACAGGTTCAACTGTTGTTAAAGAATATTGAGGATAAAGTGGAAGAACAGTAATTTCCTCAACACCAGATTCTTTCATCTCAGCGATTACTTTATCAATGCGTGGCTCTCCGTAAGTCATGGCAAAACGAACATCAAAATCTTCGCGCATCTCTTGTAGTTGCTTTGCTTGTGCTATTGTGTAAATCATCAAAGGGGAACCTTCATCTGTCCAGATTTTTTTATACATCTCTGCTGATTTTTGCGGTCTAACTTTTAAAATAATTCCATTTAAAATCGGCAACCAAAGCCATCTTGGTTTTTGTATAACAAGAGGGTCACCTAAAAATTCTTTTAAATAATCCCTCACATCATCTGCTTCACATGAGCGCGGAGTTCCCAAAGCTACTAATAAGATTCCTTTTTTCTTATCCATTATTCCACCTATATAAAAATCAGTTTATTTATATTTATAACCGATTGTATCTACAATTGTTAATCAATATTTTTCATTCTAGCATAATTTTTCATACAATTAAAGTGAATCTTAAAGGAGTCTTTGATTATTATTAGGAATATTCGTCTAATCTAAAAAAATCACTCTTCCAACTCTTTTAACATTTAATTTACTTTAAAATAAGTAAAATCCGAATCAGTGGCAAAATAAAAGACCCACTAAGTGAGCCTTTAATTCTTATTGATCAACAAGAAGTCGAACTTTTTTTCCTTCTACAGGAACAAAGTAAACCACTGTGCGAATTGCTTGAATAATCCGACCTTGACGCCCGATAATTCGACCGATATCAGCCTCTGCAACTTTAAGGTGATATTCCATAAATTCCTCACCCTCAATGAGTTCCAAAGAGACTTCATCTGGTTGAGTAACCAATGGTTTAACAATTGTTAGAACTAATTCTTTCACATCTTTTTGCATTTCTTACCTCTACTCTAACTTGAAAAATCTTCAAGTTCAATATATGTGATTTCTTTATTCACGAAAAGCTGCTAAAAAAGCAGCTTATCTCAAAAATTATTTAGAAAGTTTTGATTCGTGGAATTTTTTCATAACGCCAGCTTTTGAAAGAAGGTTACGAACTGTATCTGAAGGTTGTGCCCCTTTGCTCAACCATTCCAATACGCGTTCTTCTTTAAGAGTTACTTGTTCTTCAGTTACAAGTGGGTTATAAGTCCCAACTGTTTCGATGAATTTACCATCACGTGGAGCACGTGAATCAGCAACATTGATACGGTAGAAAGGTTTTTTCTTAGAACCCATACGAGTCAAACGAATTTTTACAGACATTTTATATTTCCTATTTCTATTTTTATTATATTTAATATTATAGCAGACTAATTTCGGCCTGTCAAGAAAAAATCTTGACAGTTCTTTTTTAGTTTCTGAGACTATTTAATAAACGGCGAGCTACTTCTTGATTCATCACTTTTTCCTGCCGAAGTTGCTGACTTACGACTGCTATCTCATCTGCTTTGGCACCCACGGATAATGCCAAAGAGCGAGCCTGTAAGCTCATATGCCCTTGTTGAATTCCTTCTGAAACAAGTGCGCGCAAAGCCGCTAAATTTTGTGCTAAACCAACTGCGGCGATAACTTTGGCGAGTTCTCTAGCATCTGTGATTCCTAAAATTTCCATTGCCGCTTGTGCCTTAGGTAAGACTTTCACCCCACCACCAACGGTCGCCACAGGTAAAGGAATTTCTAACTCTCCAAATAACTTTTCGGCATGAACTTCCCATTTAGCCAAACCTTGATATGTTCCTTCTTTTGCTGCATAAGCATGAATTGCTGCTGAAATAGCTCGCGTATCATTTCCTGTTGCAAGAATTACAGCATTAATCCCATTCATAATTCCTTTATTGTGCGTGCTAGCACGGTAAGGGTCAAGTTTTGAGTATTGTGAAGCAACTGCAATTTTTTGAGCAATTTCTAAACCATTTGATTTTTTTGAAAGAGCATCAACTGGAATTTCACAACTCACCTTTACTAAAGATTCAGTTGCATAGTTTGATAGAATGCTAAATAGAATTTTTTCCTCAGAAAACCAGCCACGAAAAAGTTCTGCTACGCCTTCCAATATAGAATTAATAATATTGGCACCCATTGCGTCTTTAACATCCACTTTGAAATCAACTGAAATAAATTTTTCACTTGAAAAAAGTCTGCTCGAAATTTCTCTCAAACCGCCCCCACGCTTAATAATTGAAGGATATGAAAGCTGAGCTTGTTCAAATATTTCATTTTTACATTCAGATATTTTCTTAATAATTTCTTCTGGTTTCTTTACGTCATAAAATACAATTTGCCCACGCATTAACCGTTCATCAATTTTAGCCGTAAAACTTTCCGCTATTTTTGCTCCATTACTCGCAGCAGCTATAACTGATGGTTCTTCTGTAACCATCGGAACGATGTATTCTTTTCCATTAATGACAAAATTTTGAGCAAGTCCCATTGGCAATTCAAATTCGGAAATTTGATTTTCAATTAGATTGTTTAAAATATTTGTATCTAAAGCCATTTCACTCAAAACTTCCTGAGTATCTTCTGACAGATTCAATGAATCTAATCGCTCTTTGGGCGACATTTGATAAAATTTTTTTCTCATATTTTCCAAAAATGCCCAGATAAGCTGGGCAATTCCTCCATTAATTTTTTAAAAATTACTTGTTTAAACCACAATAATTTTTAAAGGTTAGGATTTTTTAAAAGAACAGCCAAACCTAGGCCTCCACCGATACAAAGACTAGCAATTCCATAGCGTTTTTGCTCACGTTTTAAGGCATAAGACAAAGTCGTGAGAATTTTAGAACCACTTGAACCGATAGCATGACCTAATGCAATTGCACCACCATAAATGTTAACTTGTGATTCATTTAAACCAAGTTCACGATTGACAGCAAGACTTGATGCTGCAAATGCTTCATTAATTTCAAACAGGTCAATATCTGAAAGTTCAAGCTCTGAACGATTAATTAATTTTTTGATAGCTTCAATTGGTGAAACTCCCATAATAGCAGGGTCAATTCCAACTTCCGTACTATCAACTAGTTCTGCAAGGTATGGAATCCCATTTTTTTCAGCATAATCTTTTGTTGCAAGAATGACAGCTGAAGCTCCATCATTAACAGGAGAAGAATTACCTGCTGTCACAGTTCCATTTTCTTTGAAAACTGTCCTTAAAGTGGCTAATTTTTCTAAACTAGAAGAAGGACGTGGTGTTTCGTCGACTCCGACTTCTCCAATCGCAACAATCTCTTCTTTAAAAATTCCGGCTTGACTTGCAGCGACCGCTTTTTCTTGAGAGTTTTGCGCAAAAGCGTCTTGGTCTGCTCGACTTATATCAAATTGTTCAGCAATAGTTTCACCAATAATCCCCATGGAAATCCCTGAGAAGGCATCAACTAAGCCATCATTTAACATACTTAATGTTTCTTCTTGAGTTTTTCGATTCTTTATAATTGGGGCATTAGACATAGATTCTGTCCCACCAGCGATTACAACTTCTGCTTCACCAAGCTGTAAAAGTTGTTTGGCTAAAATCACTGCTTTCATCCCTGAACCACAAACTTCGTTGATTGTTGAAGCGGGCACTGTATTAGATAGACCACTATGAATCGCAATTTGACGTGCTATATTTTGACCATTACCAGCTTGAAGAACATTTCCAAAAATAACTTGTTCAACATCTGATTTTATATTTTCATGTTTTGACAATAAGTTTGAAACAACATGTGTTCCAAGTTCTGCTGCTGAATATTCAGCAAGAGCACCGTCGTATCTTCCAACTGGTGTTCTTAAGGCGTCAATGATTACAATTTCTTTCACGAATGAACCTCCGAAAGCCATTATAGCATATTTTAAACTACTTTTGTCAAAGTCTCTTTACATTAAATTAATAAACAATATCTAATCAATGACTCTATTCAAGCATTTTTTGTACCATTTAAAATACAAACTAATTTACTTAATTCCAATTTTTATTAATTAAACAAAAAATTAAATGTGTGTATTTTATAGAAAGAAAATATCTTAGCAAAGAATTTAACGTATTTTTATGATAAAATTAAAGCATTCCAAAGACATTGAAAGGAGTTCCTTTCTTTATATAATAATAAGTGAGGAAATTTTTAAAATATGAAAGTCGGTATAGATAAACTTGGATTTTTTGTCCCAAATACTTTTGTTGATATGAGAGATTTAGCAAATGCTCGTAATGTTGACCCTGCAAAATTCCAAATTGGTATTGGGCAAGATGAAATGGCAGTCAATCCTGCTACTCAAGATATTATTACTTTTGCTGCTAACGCGGCAGCAAGTATTTTGACTGAGGAAGATAAAAAAACCATTGATATGGTCATCGTTGGTACTGAATCAAGTCTTGATGAATCAAAGGCCTCAGCCGTTGTTGTTCACGATTTGCTTGGTATTCAACCTTTTGCTCGAAGCATTGAAATGAAAGAGGCTTGTTATGCAACCACCGCTGGCCTTGCTCTTGCTCGCGACCATGTTCTTTTAAATCCTGAAACAAAAGTTTTAGTTATTGCCTCTGATATTGCCAAATATGGTCTAAATACTGGTGGAGAACCTACTCAGGGAGCTGGAAGTGTTGCAATGCTTATCACGGCCAATCCTAAAATTTTAGCCTTAAATAATGATAATGTTGCTTTAACTCAAGACATCTATGATTTTTGGCGTCCTTCTGGTCAAGCTTACCCTTCTGTTGATGGTAAATTTTCAAACGAAACATATATTGATGCTTTTGCTAAAATCTGGAAAGAGTATAGCAATAGAACAAATTTAAAGTTTGAAGATTTTGCAGCTATCGCTTTTCATACCCCTTATACTAAAATGGGTAAAAAAGCTTTATTGCCAATGCTTGAATCTGAAAAACCAGCCAATGCTGAAGAATTAATGGAACAATTTGAACGTGGTATCGTTTATAATCGTCGTGTGGGTAATCTATATACCGGTTCTCTTTATTTGAGTTTGATTTCACTTTTGGAAAACTCTGATAAATTGAGTGCTGGTCAGCGTATTGGACTTTTTAGTTATGGTTCTGGTACCGTTGCTGAGTTTTTCTCTGGTGAACTTGTTGGAGGTTATGAAAATCATTTACTTAAAATTGAACATCAATCAATGTTGGATGCAAGAACCCGTTTATCAATTCCTGAATACGAAAACATGTTCAATCAATATTTAGATTTGAATCATAATATTTCTTTCAATGATGAGACAGATTACTCCGTTTCAGAAGTCGTTGATAATCACCGTAAGTATAAAAAAAGATAAAAAAATACTGACAGAATTTCTGTCAGTAAATAAAAAGTCCTGTCAGGACTTTTTTTATTTTATTTGCTCAACAATGATACAGCTGCTTCATCAGCAATAACAGTAACATTAGCGTGGTTTTGAAGAATTGATGCTGGAAGCTCAGTTGTCACTTCTCCTTCAACCATTCCTTTGATTGCTTCAGCTTTTTCTTTACCATAAGCCATCAAAACAATATTTTTTGATTTCATAATTGAAGCAAGTCCCATTGAAATTGCTTTACGTGGTACATCTGCTTCTGATTCAAAGAAACGTGCGTTGGCTTTGATTGTGCTTTCTTGAAGGTCAACAACATGAGTTGTAATTTCAGCAGGGGTTCCTGGTTCATTGAAACCAATGTGTCCATTTTGACCAATTCCGAGAATTTGCCAATCAATTGGATTTTCTTCAATAATTTGGTCATAATGTTTTGCTTCAGCTTCAAGATCAGCTGCTTTACCATTTGGTAAGAAGTTTTCTTTAAATGGTTTTTCTCCAAACAAATGTTTAGTCATAAAGTAACGGTAAGATTGATCATTTGAACCGTCAAGTCCAACATATTCATCCAAGTTTACTGAAACCATGTCTGTAAAATCAAGGTCTGAGTTAACAATTTGGTTATAAAATTCTACTGGTGTTGAGCCTGTTGCAAGTCCCAATGTTTTAGCGCCATTAGCCATTGATTCTTTAAGAAGTTCAAGTCCGATTTTGCCACCTTCAAGTTGATTTTTTACTACGATAACTTTCATTTTATATGCTCCATTTCTAAATTGGTATATATCAATTTTTCTACACTTTCATTATATCATAAATTATCTCCATGTCAACTAAAAATTGTCTTCAAAAAATACATTATGAAAAATAAAAAGTCCTTTTAAAAAAGGACTTTTTTTGTAATCAATTAAGACATATATTTTCCAACAAAATTCCAAACGTGGCTCCAATATAAGTCTGGATTAACTTTTTCTGATTCTCCATGACCCGCTCCATGAACAATCAGCTTTTCTTTCTCAACTTTTGCTGCATCATAGAGAGGATTTAACATCCTAAATGGAACGAAAGTGTCTTTATCACCATGAATGAACAAAATTGGTGTTTTACTTTTGGCTACTTGTTTAATTGCCGAAGATTTAAAGATATCATAGCCAGCTCTCATTTTGACAACGGTATTTGCCACATTAAGAACTGGAAATTTTGGTAATCCATATAATTGTTTTAATTGATAGGCAAAAACATCACCTGTTGATGAGAACCCACAATCTTCCACAATTGCTTTGACATTAGAGGGAAGCTTTTCGCCTGAAGTGTTCATCACCGTTGCTCCTCCCATAGAAACGCCCAATAGGACAATTTCTGCCTGTGGATCTTTTTGAATAATTTTGGCAATCCAAAGCAACATATCTTTACGGTCATCCCAGCCCATACCGATATAATCCCCTTGACTTTTACCATGTCCTCTTAAATCTGGTGTAACAACATTATAACCCTTATTGTAAAAATGACGTGTCCAACTTGCCATATCGGTCGATTGTCCACCATACCCATGAACAACAATAGCCCATTTATTTGTTTTAGTTGGTTGCTTATAATCTGCAGCATAGAGTTTCAACTTCAACTTATCAGAGGAGGTAACATAACAAGCGTCGGATTTTACGTCCGCTAAAAATGCTTTATTTTCCTTTTTTATTTCTTCTTCTTTTTTAGAAAGAGGTTTCTGTTTGCTCCCAGCAGTTAGAAAAGATTTATTGGTATGCGCGTTAACAGCTAAGTCATAAAAATAGTTTCCTATTGCGAAATAGCCACCAACCAAAACAACGGATAAAACTACTAAAATCCAAGCAATCATTTTTTTCCTTTTTTTCATAAAATTCCTTTTAATTTTTATTTTACCATTGTAATATTAAAATTTCTTTTTTGCAACTTCTTATATTATTTAGTAATAATCTTACAAAAGCGGTGTTTTTGTCATACAATAATTCTCATTCTTCCTAAAGCTAGTCTATCCAAAAAATGATATAATAAAACAATATGCATTGCTTTTTTATCAACCAATTGATTTAGTGATTTGAGAGAAAAATTACCTTTAAATCAACTAAACTAATTTGAAATAAATGTATTTTAGAATCCTTTTACGGAATGGAGTAAAATAAAAACAACTTATGAATATAAATGATTTTGATTTTGATTTGCCAGAAGAATTGATTGCCCAAACGCCTTTGGAAAAACGTTCTGAATCACGTTTGTTGATTCTTGATCCTAAAACTGAAGAGCTTGAAGATAGACATTTCTATAATATTATTGATGAACTTGAAGCTGGCGATGCTCTTGTCCTAAATAACACAAGGGTACTTCCAGCTCGTCTCCACGGTGAACGCGCTGAAACAGGTGGACATATTGAACTCCTCTTGCTTAAAGATATGGGGCAAAATCGTTGGGAAACATTGGCAAAACCAGCTCGCAAAATGAAAGTTGGTGAAGAAGTCGTTTTCGGTGATGGTCGTTTGAAAGCTGTCGTTGTAGAAGTCCTTGAACATGGTGGACGAATTGTTGAATTCAAATACGATGGAATTTTCCTTGAAATCTTGGAAAGCTTAGGCGAAATGCCACTTCCTCCTTATATCCACGAACAACTCGAGGATCAAGAACGTTATCAAACAGTTTTTGCAAAAGAGAATGGTTCTGCTGCTGCTCCAACTGCTGGTTTGCATTATACACCTGAATTGTTAGAAAAAATTGCTGACAAAGGAGTCAAAATTGTTGAATTAACACTTCATGTTGGTTTGGGAACATTTCGTCCTGTCAGTGTGGATAATGTTGATGAGCATCAAATGCACAGCGAATTTTATCGTCTAACTGAAGAGGCGGCTGCTCAATTGAGAGCTGTTAAGGCTAGTGGACACAAAATTGTTGCTTCTGGAACAACATCAATCCGTACTTTGGAAACCATCGGTAGTAAATTTGATGGGGATATCCAAGCCGATTCTGGCTGGACTGACATTTTCATTAAACCTGGCTATGAATGGAAAGTTGTTGATGCTTTTAACACCAATTTCCATTTACCAAAATCAACTTTGGTCATGTTAGTCGCTGCTTTTGCTGGCCGTGATTTTGTTCTTGATGCTTACCAACATGCGATTGATGAAAAATATCGTTTCTTCAGTTTTGGGGATGCAATGTTCGTTCGCCCCAAAAAATAATTAAATTCTAATTAATTTTTATAAATAAAAAAGCCTCATAAGGCTTTTTTTATTTATAGTTTATACTTTCTTTACTCTATTTTGAAGACAACAACCATTCTTGACAAATAATGCATAAATCTTTTTTCTGATAATCATTAAGACTTTCAAAAATAATTCTGGTTCCATTATTTTTTGGGTCATTGTTTATTCCTAGCAAATACTCAGGTGTTACTCCGAAATAATGTGCCAATTCAATCAATCGAATTCCCGAAGGTTCCACACCGTTTTTATAATTATGAAGCGCATTTCTAGGATATCCTAGATCTCTTTCAACTTGATTAAAAGATTTTTTTGATATTCTTATTAATTCTTCTAACCGTGGATAGAATAGCTGATTCTCGGCCATAAAAAACCTCCTGCAATTTGTTTTACTTTTACTTAACTTTAATAGATGTAAATAATCATGATTCGAAAATCTAAGTAGAACCTAAACGTCTGTCTCATCAGAATTATCTTCTTTACTTATTTGCTCTCTCATTTCTTCAAGTTGAGCTTTTAATTTTTCTTTTTCTAAATCTTGCTGCTCTTCTTCTTTTTTACGTCTCTTCCATAAAATAAAGAACAAGAAGAAAAGAGCTAAAAGAATTAATAATAAACCTAACCAGATAAGCCAATTTTCATACCAAGGAGTCTTTTTAACAGTTACATCTTTTGAATTTAATTTACTTGCTGTTTTACCTAATATTGTAAAGTCTTTTGTAAATTTCCATTGATAATCAAATTTTTGTTCTTTTCCTTTTGAATCAACATAAGTGAACTTTCCGTCATTATTTTTTTGCCCATATACTGTCATCGATAGACGATACTTACCCGCTTCAAGCTTATTTCCATCACCAATAGAAACAGGATAATCAAAATTACTATTTGGTGCCATTTGCAGCATCTCTTTGTTTGCCTTATAAGATAATTTAGAATTACTTAAACCTTTGACCTCTGCTTGAACATACATTTGATTTAGATATCCGGCCTTTGGATTTTGTAAATTGGCATTGATTACATTTCTATAATTAACCTGACTAGGCTCAACACTATTTAATTTCAAGTCAGGCGCAACAGTATTTTTATTTTGTTGCATCAATAAAGCAACAACGTAAGCATATTTATTTTGAATACTTAATCCCTTAGAATTTGAATTTGTTTTCTCCGAGTCCTTCTCTTTAAAAGTAATTCCACCAGCAATTACACCATTAAAATTTTCCTTTGGCATAGTAACGCTCACTTTTACTTGCTGTGAAGAGTTTGGTTGTAGTGATACTTCTTTTGGAATTGAGGCATAGTCTACTAGATTATACTTTAGCGTTGAATCAGCTTTAATTTTATTTGGTGAGTATTCAACCACACCGTTAATATTTGTTGTCGCACTAGCTATTTCTTCTTCAACCACTACTGTTTTGTCAGTAGTATTTTTCAGAGTAATCGTCAAAGTTTGTGATTGTCCTGGACTCATTTGTAAATTAAAGTATCCGCTCTCGCCAATTTGGTTTTCTGGAAGAACCGGGTTCACAGAAAAATTAAATTCATTTGCATGAACTTCTTTACTGACAGTCCCTAAAGTAAAGATAGTGGCAATGAACAGTAAAACTTTTTGATAAATTTTCATTATGTTCTCTTTCTAGAACTACATCTCTGTAGTATTTTGATTAAAATCTTATAATAAAATTAAAATAAGTCCGCTATACAAAGTAGGGCTAATCCTACTTTGTATAAAATTGCTAAACGCAACTAATTAGAAGGTACATTATTTAAAGACCAAGTTAATTGTCCCTCATAGGTTCCCTTCTCTTGATGATCAACTGGAATATTCAATTGGATTCCTTCACCAGAGGTTGAATTCCAGTTTTGATTTAACTTAAAAGTACCAGTAGTTGGTGAAGTATTGGCATAAATCTGTAAGACATCACTTGTAATTACTTTACTTCCTGTACTATCTTTGAAGAAAAGATATGAAGCCAAATTATTATTATTTGTTAAACCTTTTAAATCTTGAGTTTGTGCGACACTCACATACCATGGCTTCAAGGCAGAACCTGTCCGTGTGTCCGTAACAACCACATCACTGGAAGGACTTGTGGCCCATGAAATTAATGGTTTAGGACTTACGTCTAATGTACCAAAGTCGTAAGAATTTGGTGTAGAAAGACTTATAGAGCCAAAAGTTAAATTAAGTGTAATATCTTTTGATAATCCATTATAAGTATAAGTAACAGGACGAATATTACCATCTCCATCAATGATTGGATTATTGGCTTGTATAGTTTGCAAGGTTGTAACCAAATTTGACGGACTGCTAATCACTGGTTCTTCTATCGTTCCATCCGCTTTAAAAGCTAAAGCATAGGTCCAATTACCATCCAGATCTTTTTGATCTTTTAAATCGTGTGCATCATCACTTGTCATACTTGCATCATAAACATTAAGAGCTGTCTGACTATCTGATGAAATAACTGCTGCCTGTGGTAAAACAACAATGTTACTATTAGTAGAACTTTTTCCCAAAGTCCAGGTCACGGGTATTTCTCCATATGATTTATCTTTTACATTAGTATCACTAGTTGTAGGATCTTGAATTGTATTACCTGCATTATTTATTGAACTTAATGGATCACCACTCGTCGTAATATCTGTCATTACCCCCACTCCTTTTAAACCAACAATTTTTTGGAGTTGTGCTTGAGTCAATGATGATGCATTTATTGCCGAACCTTTATTCGGTAGGATATAGTTTCCAGCACTTAGACTAGTGGTGTTATCAGTAACCACATTTTGTACAATATAACTTCCATATATTGCTTGATCGTTAGTGCCATCTTGTTGATTTCCTACAAAATAGTCTCTCGTACCAAAGTTACGTGTAGCACCAGTAGTTCCAGCATTGACATCAAAATTAGGATTAGTTGATGGATAATTATTTAAAACCTTTCCATCAAATGCCATGGCTGTTCTAGATTTTATGTAATATGGTGCTTTAGCAGTGAAGCTAAAGGGAGCTGTTGTGCTATCACTATATCCCATCACATACATTACTTTGATAGAACTTGCATCAGTATCAGATGCTACCGAAGCCCATGCTTGCATCGTTTGACCAGCAACGGGGTTTCCTGTTGTAATATTAGATTTTAAATGATGTTGCCAATTTCCTGAATCTGCATCACCAGTTGTATTATATATACGTACCTGCCCTGGAACAACATAACCAATCCAAGTTGGATTACTTGGGTTGGAGAGGGAAGACATTGTATAATCCCCTAAAAATGCATAATTTTTGGCTGAATCTACACCAGAAAAATTATTAGGACTAATATTTACTGCACCAGATTTTGTAGAACTATCTCCACCATTAAACGTCAAAATTGGGAATGCCGCTTGTGTTCCCCAATAAGCTCCATTATAGTTATTACTAATACTTGTTGGTGGATTACCGATAGGCTTCCAAAATAGATTACCCTTGTTGGTTGAAAGATCTAAATCGGATAAATTAATCAATCCAGATGTTTGGACATAGGGTGTAGAAAGTGTTGCATTTGGATAGGCAACCAATTGGCTTGCTGATACAACTGATGATGTTGAAGTAATTCCAAGAGTAGAATCAGTATCCATTTGAATCGAACCATGTTTGGAGTAAGTTGCAGCGTGGTTTGCTGCTGTAGCTCCACCTCCATTTTTAAAAGAACCTGCTACATTCACTACTGCTTTTTCTGTAATTTCTGCACTATTAAAATTGATGAGTGAACCATTGATAGTAATTGGGTTATGTGAAGTACTATTTCCTAATGTAATAACCGATTTATTGTTATTAGCTACAGCAATCGCATCAGTTAGATTATCACTACTTCCTCCGGATGTTATCGTACCAGAAATGGTAGTACCATCCCCAATTTTTATATTCGTATTGTATCTTTGACCTGAGGCTGGCATGGCTACATAATTAGTTGCATAAACCGAACCTACAGTGTTGCCATCTGCATTAATGGTCACGTTGATTGTACCAACATTTGTATATGTACTATTTGAACCAGTTGACTGCCCGTCGCCGTAAATAACAGCACCATTTAAGACATTTCCGGATGCAGCATTTGCTGATATATTGACACTAATACTGTTATTTACTCCAGAACCAACGTGAGTCACCGTATTGTTATAACCTGCTCCTCCTGATAAATATGTACCAGAAGGAAGTTGGAAGCTTGAGCCAGTTGAACCTGTCAAATCAACATTTAAAGCTGTATTTCCTAAAATCGAGGATGCCCCATTAAAGAACGGACCTCCGCAAAGTTGTTTTGTTCCTGTTCTTGGCGAACCTGAGAAATCACCTCCATAAACATTGACTGTAGAATCACCAGCAATTGTCTCTACTCCAGCTTGGCCATAGTTTCCACCGGTAATAGCGTTGATATATCCGTTGTAAACATTTACTGTTGCACTTCCAGTATTATACAAATCTCCCCAAGAACCGCCTGACAAGAACCAATTGACTTGCCCTTGATTGACTTGTGCTGTAGTATTTCCCCATTTTGTAGTTGCGGTATAACCACCACCTTCAAGAGTATCAACAATAGCCCCATTCAAAATATTGTATGAATTTCCGACCTGACTACCATTAGATTGACCTCCATAGGTCCAACGGGCAATATCATTATTGTGAATAAGATAGGAATTACCGTTTTGTAAAAAGGCTTGACGATAGGTCCATACCGTTCCTCCGCCTCCCCATAAATCCCAGCCGGAATTAATGGCAGAACTTGTATCAGTTTTACCATAAGCAACTGTTCCTTGGGCTGCAAGAGTTGTTTCTGCGGTACCTCCCATTGCACTACAATATACTACTCCGGCACCTCCAACAGAATTATCAGCATTTGCCGTTCCAGCTTCTAAAACTGATTGTCCTTGAAGATATCCATTTGAACTTGCACCATATGAATAACCTGTCCAATCGTTTGCTCCACCACCCGATGTTGTTGACATAACACCTGATTGTAACCAAGTATAAACATCGCCATAAATTGCATTACTAGTAATTTTTTGGGCATTTGAAACTACAGTAGTAGATGGAATCTGTCCATAAGCTTTAGCATCTGTTACACCCACTGCACTATCAAGACCAGTCTGACTTCCAAGTCCCCATTGTGATGGAGAAATCTTTAGAGAATCATGACCATTACCACCAACTATTCCATAAACTGCCCCAGCTGTTCCAGTGGTAAAAGCAGATTTAATATAGTTAGTAATATTAGCATATAATATCCCTTGAGCCGCGGTAGTGGCGTTGGTTGCCTGAGCATATGAAGCGCCTGTTCCAGCATTACCACCTGTAAATAAAGCTTGACCTGTTGTGAAGGATGATGTATTGTAACTATTTGAGATAACATTTCCGGCACCAGATGTCCCTATATTCCCTTGGAATGAACCTCCGTTAAAAGTTGATGCTGGACCACCAGCACCATTTATATTACTAGTTGCGCCAGTCCATCCTCCTGCCCCACTTAAAGTATTATAGATTGAACCACTTATATTTCCATAAACTGTTCCACCTTGATAAAGTTGGTATCTTGCACTTCCATTTGTTGAGTTAACATAAGTTGTAACATTCCCATTCACCTTAACAGGAGAATTAGAGGTACCAATTCCAGCACCGTAGATATTTGTTATCTGAGAAGCAATAGCTCCACTTATATCAAGGTTTGTATTCCCTGAAATTGTTGCTCCTGATGCACTTCCACCAGTTACACTATTTATAGTAGATGATGACTGGGCAATCGTAACATGAGTATTACCAGATATTGTTCCAGCCGATGCATTACCACCATAGATATTCCAGCCCGCAGTACTTCCTGTTGCTCCAATATATAGGTTTGTATTTCCAGATATATCACTATTGTCCGTTCCACCATAAATGTTAGGGGCACCAGTTATCCATGAGCCATTTGTTGTTGCAAATGCATTTCCTTGGGCATAAATATTATCCCCACTTGCAGCTACGGTTACATTGCGAAAAACAGTTGGAACTCCAAAATAGACATTTGAAGGTAAGGTTACAGTATAATTTGTTCCTGAGGGCTGAGAACTATTTGAGCTCGTAAGTAGATCGGCTGGATTTGAAATCCAGGTTAAACTTTTAGCATGCCCTTTTAGTGTGCTAAATGTCATATTAGTCGCACTTGGATTAGAAACTACTGCTTTTAGGACTGAATTACTTAGTGTTGTATTAGCTCCATAGTATAAAACAAAATCCGAAGTGCTAGCATTAGTTGCACTATACATTGCATAAAGCGCTTGTTGAACACCAGCATCTGTAGTTGGATAACTTCCTACAATTGTTCCATTTTGTACAGCAGTAACTTGATTAGTTGGTAACGTTAGATTAGCGATAGTTTGTTGCCATCCAAAGCTATTAGGCATTATTGCATCTTCAACTGAATTTTGTGGAAGTGGAGTACGACTTGGTTGTGAAACTGAATTTCCATTGAAAGTAGTGCTACTGGGACTCACGCTTTGACTATTTATAAGTGTCTGAGTTGCTGCTGACACCCCTTGAGAAGAAAGCATTTTTTCAAGAGAATTTATCTTAACATTTTCTTTTTTACTTTCTGAAGAAAATCCATTAAAATTTATCGTCGGTAACAGTGATAGCAACATTATAAAAGTCACAAGTTTAAATTTATATTTTCTTTGCATGAAATCTCCCTTGCTTGTTTCTCACCACTAAAAATATTAATTAGATGGTGTATCGTCAAGTGTCCAGGTTAAATCTGCTGTATACTTGGCTGCACCTGCCACACCTGCTGGAACAGAAAGTTGGATGGCTGTGTCCTTTGTAGCTCCATCTTTCCCCCCAAAGTCAAGCAAACTATTACCAGAGCCGTGACCAGCCGTTGCTCCCAATATTGTTGCCGATTGTACTCCAGGCGTCAAAACTGTAGTAGCTGAAGAAATATCTGCTGGGTTTGCTGTACCAGCTCCTTGAATCTCAGCATCACCTAGAGTCACTGTTGCTCCTGTTAATGTACCATGACCATTCGCTACTAAATTGCTATCTGCTGTTGTGAAGTCGGTCATTTGAACTTTTAAATTCCAACCTGAGAAAGTCCCACGATTATCTGCAACTTGAACATAGTTGGTCCGTGTCGTATTATCATCTAATTTTTGTGCAGCAGCATTGTAAACTTCTGCTTTATTGCTTACAGGATGACTTCCAAAATCAAAACTTGAGGCATAGACAATAGTTAAACCACTATCAGGCATTGTCGGTCCTACTGGATTTACACCATCTGGCTCCGTTGGTTTTACTGGAACAGTTGGGTTTTGCGGGTCAACTGGACCTGTGGTATCTGTTCCGGCGGTAAAAGTTACCTCTCCTTGCGTGCCATATGATTGTGTTGTAACTGCACTGGCAATTTGTGGAGTTACTGATGCTGCTAATAGCCCTAAAGTTGCTAGAGAGAGATATTTTGTTACTAATTTAGACATATAATGTCCTCTTTTCTATAATAATGTGTGTTACAAATTAATTTGGCACGTTTGTCGGTAAATCAGACAATATCCAATTTAAAGTTGTAGTGTAAGCAGTTGCATCCTTGGGGGTATCTCCAGGAACAAATAATGAAACTGCTGTTGTTAAGCCATCTTCAGTGACCATTGAATCATTTCCCCACCGAATTACCCAAGTTCCAGCTCCTTCGCCAGTTGAGGCAAGAGCTACTTGAGTTTCAACACCGGGAATAAGTCCCGAAATTGTTTGTGCTTTGGGAGATTCTTCATTAGTAAAAGAAGCTGTTTCTGAACTTTTTAAATTAATAGTGGCTCCTTTAAGTACTTTGTACTTCTGAGGGCCTGAGTCAATTTGAATAAATTGTGTTTTCTCGACTACTTTTAAGTTCCAACCAGAAAATGTTCCTCGACGATCGGTTACTTGAACATAATTCGGTGTTAAAACTTCAGAATCAAAATACTTTTGGGCTTTAGCTAAATATGTTTGATCTTTATTAGAAATTTTATGATTTCCAAAGTCAAAACTTGAAGCAAAATCAATTGTCAGTGAGCCATTTCCCCCTGGATTAGGCTTTGAACCATCTGGATTTTGTGGAAATACAGGTAAAGTTGGATCAGGTTTGTTAGGGTTAACAGGGGGTTGAATTCCGCTACCTGGACCAAAACCAACTATTCCTTGCGAATTATAGCTTTGGACTTCTGCTGCATTAACTCGAATTTCCAATCCTAATGTCATTAAGATGAGAGGTATACTTAACCATCTTATTTTTTTCACAGTACCCTCCTTTTCATAGTTTAGAAATTATAAACATTTAATTTCCTGGGGTATTCGTTAAGGACCAAATTAATTGTGTCGTATATGACGTCGCTTTATTTGTACCAGCAATAACTTTAAGACTGATTGGTGATGCTGTAGAAACTGCTTCATTACCCAGATGCGCTCCACCATTTTCTTGGTAATCTGCATTAGCTCCTAGACCATATACCCAAGTTCCCATCCCTTGATTTGGACCAGCTCCTAAAATTTTGCTAGCAGCTGTACTAACAACAAAATTAGTGTTATTGATATAACCGGGTTTTGCAGCAGTGGTTCCATCGGTATAACCTTTACTAAAAGATAGTTCTGCTCCGGTTAGCTTTTCTCCTGAAGTATTTTGAAATTGATCGGATTCTGCAACAGTCAGGGCCCATCCATCCCAGGTTCCGCGTGTATCAGTAACTTGAACATAATTAGGGCGTGTCATATCAACTGCACTTCCATCTTTATCTTTGCTAATCCACTGTGCATGAGCATAGTATGTAGCATCCTTTGAAGAAATTTTTTGTGTTCCAAAACTTAGACTTGAAGCAAAATCGATTGAAAGTGCTCCTCCTGTTCCGGGTGTTGGGTCAGTTCCATCAGGATTTGTTGGTCCTACAGGGACAGAGGGGTCTAAAGGATCAACGGGGTCAATTCCAGTATTGTCTCCTTCAGCAAAGTTAACATAACCATTTGATGTATAATCCCCACCGGTGCTTGCGGCATCAGCTTCACTGGTAATTATCGGTCCCACGATTAATGCAGTAGTTAGTAGTACTATTGATTTTAATAAAATTTTATTCATTTATTCTCTCCATTTATCAAAATCAGACTTACGGTGCTGGTGTAACCGCAGATGTATTTCCATCCCAATCATTTCCTGGAACGGCTTGCAAGCTCCAATACAAATCTGTAGTATATGGTGCCGCTTTCTCAATCAAACCTGCAGGAACAGCCAAACTAATTGCTGATTTTGTCGCCACTTTAGTATGATCTGTGGTATTGGCTGTATCAACTGAACTTGCATCATAGGCATCTACATCACCAAAATTATACAACCAAGTTCCTGCTCCTTCATTTTTTGCAGCTGAAACTAGTTTTGTTGCTACTCCTGGTGTGAGCGTTCCTGAAGCGACAACATCACTTGGCTTCCCAGCGGCAATCCCATTTCCTCCAAGGAGAGTGCCTCCGGTAAAGCTAATTTGTGCACCACTAAGTGCATATCCAGGATCTGTTGAAGTTCCAGTAGTCATATGAAGATCTGAAGCTTGTGTTAAACTTAATGTCCAACCTGATAGCTCACCTGATTGGTCTGTTACTTGAGCATAGTTAGGCACTACTTTTACAGCGTTAGATTGATCTTTTACCATATCAGGATGTGCATAATAAGTTTTAGATTGAGTGGAAATTGATTGGGTTCCGAAGTAAAGTGTTGAACCATAATCGACAGTAAGATTTCCAGAAGCGCCTGGAGTACCTGGGTCTACTGGTGTTACAGGATTGGTTGGGTCTGTTGGATCAAGAGGGTCGACTGGACCAGTTCCTGCTTGCAAAGTCAAATTTGCACTTGAAGTGTAATCTCCACCTGTAGTTGCCGCACTAGCGGTTGTGATTATCATTGGAGCAGAAATCAGTATGCCAGCAAGAAGTGTTGTTGATTTTAAAATTAGTTTATCCATTAAGTTTCTCCATTTGTTTTATCCTTAAAAAAGGTGCAGTAATCGACTATTATTTATTTTTTATAAAGTTAACCTCCCTCTTTCTTTTTTATAAACTATTATGCTTGCCAAAATTAATAAGCCAACATAACTAGTTACCCTTGATGAGAATTCCATATCTCCTGTTTTTGGAAGTATGGTCTGAGTAATTGGAAGGTCTTTTTTAGGATTTTCTTTGCTACTTGAACTTGATTCTGGTCCTACCCAATTTCCCGTAAATCCTACTTGACTTTTTGTATCATAACTTGTTGTATCTGCTGAACCCGTGGTCATCAATAAATTTGACGATGAGAATAGCAATAAAATAATCAATACTAATTTTTTCAATATTCTTTCCTTTCTTAATCTTTACATTTACAAACTTTTATCTTTGTAATCAATAAAAGACCTCTCTTTCTCTATAAATTCTAATGTAATTTTCAGAAAAACTTCAATTTTTCGGAAAATTTTTCATTATATTGCAATATTTTTGCTCAATTTTAGGTCTTGATTTGTTTAGGTAATAGAGTAATGTGTAATTTTACAGATATATTTATTAATAATTGTGTAGTTAATCTTGTACAAAATAATTTATTATTATATAATATAGTTGTATGTATCTAATTTTTTTAGTGACAAAGTAATTCTACAGTGAAAATTTGATTAGTTAAACGATGTTCTTTCCGAAAAATTGAAGTTTTTCGGAAAGAACACCACTAATAAAAAGTTTTTCCTTGCTATTTTTCTAATGAATCTTCATATTTACTAAAAAAAAAACAATTTATTACTTTATAAATTGTTTTTTAATATGAAAAAAATAGTATAAGATTTCCCAAAAGTGATACAATGATAAGAAACATTTGAAAATCAACCACCTCTTTTGTCAGTAAAATTTACTGGACACTTTGCTGACAGAATTTTTAAGGATTTTATACCATGAGTTTTATAAATATTGTTATGTTGCCTGATTTCATCAGTGTTATTTCAGATGGACAAATTACAACCAACGAAGTTCTTACCCAAAGTCATTTTAAAAAATTTGAAAGTAATCCAAATGGGTTTGTTGTTGGAATTACCGGATTTGAATTGATTACCAATAATATTCGCAAGAAATTTTATTATCAACCTAATTTAAATTTTGAGGAAGCTGAACTTTTGCTTAGGGCTGAACTTGAAAAATATAAAAGTAAGCAAGTTAATTTTGGTCAACATATTTCTTTTAATGCTGTCATTGCTGGTTTTCCTATTGAAACCCCCAAAGTCCCTAAAGCTTTAAGTTTTCATGTTGCAAATCAAAACATTTCTGAACGCTACTATGAAAAATCGGCAATTCTTTCTTTGATTCCCGATGATATTTCTTTTAACCCCAATCAAATTATTACTGATAATCTGAATAAATCTTTGAATATCACTCCCACTTTTCAAGTTCAAACCCTTCAACGTAATGCACTCTATAAAGTTGCTGACCAATCCCAAACGGTCAATAAAGTTATTTTTCAAGAAATAATTGGACCTAAAATTACTGACAGAAATCACTATTCTAGCTGTCAGTGAAAATATTTGTTCTGTCAGTAAAAAAAAGACTGAATTAATCAGTCTTTTTTTTCATCATTTTTCTTTTGATTAGCCTTTGATAAAGTCAATTTACCATGAGGATTGTATTTCTTTAACAAGTCATCAATCCGTTCATCGGTCCAATAATCGGCTGAGGCAATAAAATTTCCGTCTTTGTCACGGTCACCAATAATTTTAAATCCCATTTTTAATCTCCGAAAATATTGAAATTTTTAATCTACAAATTCAAATTCAAATTTTTGAATTCTAACGTAATCGCCATCCTTGGCTCCCATTGAACGAAGTGTTTCGTCAACACCCATCGCGCGCATTTGGCGAGCAAATTTCATAACTGATTCATCATGATCAAAATTAGTCATGATAAAGAGTCTTTCAATCTTATCCCCAGATAAGCGCCATCCACCATCATCATCACGAGAAACTTTAAATGGTTTTTCTTCTTCTTCAAAGCCGTAATAAGCTGTTTCATCCGCTAATTCATCTTCATCGTAAAGTAAGAATTCTGGTGTTTGTGCAAGTAATTCACTTGTGCGCGCAAGCAAACCTTGAAGTCCTGTTTTAGTCAGGCCAGAGACTTCAAAAATTTCAGGCATTTCTTTATCAGGACCTAAATCATCAGCTAATTTTTCTTTAAATTCAGCTAAACGTTCGGCAGCTTCTGGCATATCCATTTTGTTGGCAACAATAATTTGTGGACGTTCCATCAAACGTAAATTGTAAGATTCTAATTCATCATTGATTGTTTTGTAATCTTCGTATGGATCTCGTCCTTCAAGTTCTGACATATCGAGAACATGAAGAAGGACACGTGTACGTTCAATATGACGCAAGAATTGAATTCCCAATCCTGCACCAGAGTGCGCTCCTTCAATCAATCCTGGCATATCTGCCATAACAAAACTATCTCCATAACCTACTTGAACCATTCCAATATTAGGAGTGATTGTTGTGAAATGGTAAGCGCCAATTTTAGGACGCGCATTTGAAACAACTGACAATAACGTTGATTTACCAACAGATGGAAAACCAACTAAACCAACATCTGCTAAAACACGAAGTTCCAAAAGTAGAATTTTATCTTCTCCTGGTTCTCCATTTTCTGCTACCTCAGGTGCTGGGTTACGTGGTGTGGCAAAGCGAATATTTCCACGACCGCCGCGACCGCCTTTAGCAACTGCAAATTCTTGGTCTTTTTCGATTAAGTCAACTAAAACATCACCAGTTTCGTTATCTTTAACAGTCGTTCCTTGAGGAACATGAACAATCAAATCTTCGGCTCCACGACCGTGCATTCCTTTGTTCATCCCTTTTTCACCTGGTTTACCACGGAAAATACGGTTATAACGGAAATCCATCAAAGTTGACATTCCTTCATCAACTTTAAAGATTACAGAACCGCCTTTTCCCCCGTCACCACCGGCAGGTCCACCATCTGGAACATATTTTTCACGGCGAAAAGCAACTGCACCATCGCCACCTTTACCAGCTTTCACTTCAATTCGTGCTGTATCTAAAAACAAAGACATACAGTTTCTCCTCTAAATTTTCTTTATATAGTTTATTTATTATTTTTCCACAAAAATGCGTGCTATCTATTATAGCATTTTATCAGCTTTTTTTATAGCTTGCTCTGTGCTAAAAAAGTGACAATCCTAAATTATCACTTTTTTTATTTTTAATTTAAACTTGTTGTTGTGCTTTGAGCAGTATTTTCACTACTTGCATCAGTCTTTTTCGCATTTTGAGCAGAAATAGATGCTGATTTTGAGGTAGATAATTGTGAAAGATAAGCATCATAAGCAGCTTTTGGCTTCGTATAAATACCAGCTTCCATATCTACAACTTGTGGTGCTTGAACTTGTTTAGCAACACTTGGATAATATGGCAGGCGGTCAGCTAATTGACTCAATGAAACTCGAACCTGATTTCCGTCACTCATATCAATGGCAATGAAATCTTTCGTCGCATCTGTAGGAGTTTTAGTAACATTAGTCATCAGTGATTTTATTGCTGGTTTAAGCGTTTCATAAGCATTTACAAAAGTTTTAACTTCTTCATCATTAAAATTTTGTAAAACTGGCAATTTCTCAAGCTTAGTTGCATCAACTGGTGTTGTAATCACGTAACCGTTATTTAAGACAAGGTAAGTTTGATTATTACGTTTGACATAGACACTGTTTGTATGTTCTTTTACAATGGCCTCAAAACGATTAGGAAAATGGTAATTGATGGTAACGGCAGAAATTCTAGGAAATTTTTGCTCAATTGTCGTTTCAATTTTTTCCTTATTATTTAGGATATTAAAAATACTATCACTTGTTTGAATTCCAGAAGCTAATGCAACTTGTTCGCTACTTTCATTCGCATTTCCAGAAACACTAAAAGTTGATATTTTGCTTAGAGGTGAAATCAAATAAAGAGAGCCAACGAATACCAGAACAACAATTGCTAAGGCTGGCCACATTTTCTTTAAAAGTGGAGCTGAACCTTTAAATAAAGAAGAAAATCTCGAAGGTCTTTTGATTTGCTCTTCTTCATACTCATATTCATGCTCTTGAGAAAGTTGTTCTAACTGAGCAATAATTTTTTCGTTTTCAATCGGAGCTTCGCTTGATTGAATTTCTTTGTTATTAGTCTCAAAGCCTTCTTCTAACAACTCAGCTGACTCAGCTTCGTCTCTAGTGTCATCAAAGTTTTTTTCAGTTTTTGGGAGACTTTTAAGAAAAGGTGAAGAAAAATGAACCTTTTTAGGTTGATTTGCTTTCTTTTCTTTTTTGGCTTCTTCTGCTTTTCTTTTCTGATATTCAAGATGTTTTTGCTGCCAAGGGGTTAAGTTATTATCTTTTTCACTCATTTATTTACTAATTTCTTTCACTAGATTGTAAAGGCGTTGGCTAGCATCTGGAACGCCCGCTTTTAGACTAGCTGCTTGCATTTCTTGATACTTCTCATTATTTTCGAGTATATCTGAAATAGCTTCAACCAAAGTTTGACCCGTTAGGTCTTCGTCTTTGATGATAATAGCTGCACCTTGGTCAACGTATTCTTGAGCATTTTTAGTCTGTTGGTCAGCTGTCACATTTGGACTTGGGACATAAACGGCTGGTAAGCCTAAAGCGGTCACTTCAGCAATAGTTGTTGAACCAGACCGTCCTAAAAAGAGCTGACTTTTTGCTAAAAGTTCTGTCATATTATTAATATAAGGACGAATATCTAAATTAGAATTTTCTTTATATTGATTAAAAGTTTCCTTGTAATCATCATAATAAATCTCTCCTGAAGCATAAACGGTTTTAAATGAACGTTGTGCTAATTCAGGAAGGGCTTCAATAAAAGCATTGTTAAGTTTTAAAGCGCCACGTGAGCCACCAAAAATAACAACCGTTGGCTCTTCAAATTTTTCTACTTGAGCCGCTGCATCTGCAACTTCTTGTGCCCTTGGATTTCCAGTAAAAGTTGTTTTGCTCGCTGGAAAATATTGTTCTGCTGCGTGAAAACCTACTGCAATTCGGTCAACTTTTTTAGCAAGAAAACGATTAGTTATTCCTGGGAAAGAATTTCCTTCATGTATAATTGTTGGAATTTTTAATTGCGCAGCAGCATAAACAACTGGCCCTGCCACATATCCACCAGTTCCCAAAACAACATCTGGTTTAAATTCTTTCATAATTTTTTTAGCATCTGAGACAGATTTAAAAAACTTATAAGCTGTTTTTAAATTTTGCGGACTTAGTGAACGACGTAATCCTTGGATATCAACTGTTTTTAATTTAATTCCTGCTTGAGGGACAATTTTTGCTTCCAAGCCTTTTTTCGTTCCAATATAAAGCACTTCTGTATCTGGTTCTACTTTTTCCAAATACTTAAGGAAAGCTAGCGCTGGATAAATATGACCGCCTGTGCCGCCACCTGTAATGATAATTCGCATGTTTGTTTTTCTCCAATAGTTTGGGGATTCTCTGACAAATATTTTTGTACCCAACTTTCATTAAATCCTGTTCTCTAATAAACAAGAAAATAACGATAGAAATAAAGTACAAATTAAATCTGATAGCTGTCAGCAAGATGAATCGTAATTATTCTTTCTGTCAGTAAAATTAATTTTAACATAAATTAATTCAATAGTTGTCAGTACTTTTATTTTTTCAAATTTTCAAAGGCTTGAATGAATAAATCACCGCGTTCTTCAAAAGTTTTATATTGGTCCCAACTTGCACAAGCTGGACTAAGTAAAATTGTATCTCCTGCTTGCGTTTGAGGTAGAATTTCTTCGAGGGCTTTTGCAACATTTTCACTAGCAAAAACGGGAATATTCAATTTTTCTGCAGTCAAACGTAATTTATTTGCTGTTTGACCAAAAACAACCATTCCTTTCAAATCTTGCAAATCTTTTTCTAACTCTTCAAAACCATTTCCACGATCAAGTCCGCCAGCTAAAAGCCAAAGTTTACTATTATCAAAACCAGAAAGTGCTTTTTGAGTAGCCAAAATATTGGTTGCCTTGCTGTCGTTATAGACTTTACGACCATCAATTTCACCAAGATATTGCAGACGATGTTTTACACCAGCAAAACTTGTCAGTACTTCTACAATCGCTTCATTTTTTGTTCCTTGTAATTTTGAAGCTACAATGGCTGCTAAAGCATTTTCTAGATTATGCTCACCAGGAAGTGAAAGTTCAGAAACTTCCATGATATATTCATCATTAAAATAAATTTTTCCATCTTTAGAATAAGCACCATTAACTTTTTCTTTTGTTGAAAAAGCAAGAACAGTCGCTTTCGTTTTGTCAGCCAAATTACGACATTTTTCTTGATTAAAATTGAGAATCAAGAAATCATCTGAGGTCATATTTTCTTGAATTCGCCATTTTGCAGCTTCATAGGCTTTTTGCGAACCATGATAGTCTAGATGAGCTGAAAATAAATTTGTAATTAAGGCAATTTTAGGGCGGAAGCTATCAATGCCCATCAATTGAAAACTTGAAAGTTCCATCACTAATGTATCAGAAGCACTCGATTTTTCGGCTACTTCTGACGCTGGAAAACCAATATTCCCTGACAATTTTGCTGACTGACCATCGGCATTTAAAATATCAGCAATCAATGTTGTCGTCGTTGTTTTCCCATTGGTTCCGGTAATTCCAATGATTGGAGCTTCACTGATGAGATAAGCAAGTTCAACCTCAGTAATTACAGGAATATTCAATGCTTCAGCTCGTTCAACCATTGGGTTATCATAACGAATTCCTGGATTTTTAACCATTAGTGCAAAATCTTCATCCAATAAATCAATAGGATGACTCCCTGTGATGACTTTAATTCCTTCTTCTAAAAGTAATTGCGCTTCTTTATTTTCTTCAAAAGGTTTGCCATCATTGACCGTAACAATCGCACCCAACTCATTGAGCACAAGGGCAGCAGCCATTCCAGAACGGGCAAGTCCAAGAACTAAGATTTTTTGATCTTTAAATTTCGTTATTTTTTTCATTTTCTATTCCTTTTTAAGTTGTCAGTAAAATATTTCACTGATGACTTTATCTAATCTATTTTACCCCTAATCGGGCTTTTTTTCAACAGTCTTATTTACTGACAAGTCTGTCAGTAATTTTTTCAAAAAAATACAAAAAGCTGACCTATTTGTCAGCTTACTTTTTAATAAGATAGAACTCAGCAAGAAGAATTATTTCTAACCTAGAAAATTCGTTGTTAGCTTTGCTGACTTACAAATATACTAGTTGTTACACCGAGAGTCAGCAGCAGTGAATCTGGGAAGGACTTTCTAAGAATTTACACTTTATCCTGTTATAAAATTTGATACTTAGAGTGCTTGAGCATCTTCTTCTGAGGTTCTAATTCGAATTACACGCTCAACAGGTTGAATGAAGATTTTACCATCTCCCACTTCGCCCGTTTGAACTGCTTTAATAATCACATTAACAATATCATCAACTTTTTCATCGATTGATACAATTTCTATCTTTAACTTTGAAAGTAAAGTAGTTTCAATTCGTTGACCACGAACATATTCTGTAAAGCCTTTTTGTTCACCATAACCCAAAACTTGAGAAACTGTCATCCCATGCACCAAGCCATTATCTGATAGGGCTGCTTTCAAATCTTCTAATTTATCTGTCCGAATAATCGCTTCAATTTTTTTCATATTTTTTCTCTCTTTGTATCTTACATTTTTACTGACAGACTTGTCAGCATACTTCAAAGACATCATTCAAAATTGATTTTACTGACAAACTCACAATTTTATATAAGAAATATCTGTCAGTAAAATTAAACTTAAGAATCCAAACCTAAGAAGGTTGGATAAGCAGTTTCTTCGTGCTCACTGTCGTCAAGTCCAATAGCTTCAGCACGGTCAGACACACGAATTGGCATGAACAAGGCAATCACTTTAATAATGACCCAACTCACAAGAGCAGTGAAAATAACTGTGAAGACAACCGCAGATACATTAGCCAAAAGTAATTTCCCTGAGCCATAGATTAAACCTGCATAGCCTTTTTCTGGTGCCAAAGCCGGTGTTGCAAAAATTCCTGTCATAATTCCGCCAAACATCCCACCAATCCCGTGACAACCAAAAGCATCTAAAGCATCATCATATCCCAATTTCTTTTTAACTACAGAAATCATAAAGTATGACAAAGGACTAACCAAAAGACCAATAATCAATGACGACCATAAAGAAACAAAACCAGCGCCTGGAGTGATGGCCACCAAGCCAACTACCGCACCAGAACAAGCACCAACAATTGAAGGTTTACCAATCAATATTTTTTCAACAATCATCCATGAAAACATTGCTGCTGCTGCCGCTGTATTAGTCGTCATAAAAGCGTTAATTGCCACACCATTGGCAGCAAGCGCTGACCCAGCATTAAAGCCGAACCAACCAAACCATAGGAGACCAGCGCCCAAAACAACAAAAGGAATATTATGTGGACGATAATCTAATCGTTCATAGTCTCGACGTTTTCCAAGTACTAAAGCAAGTACAAGTCCTGTCACCCCACTTGAAATATGAACAACATCTCCACCCGCAAAGTCAATCGCATGAATTTGAGCCAAAAATCCACCGCCCCAAACCATATGAGCCAAAGGATAATAAACTAAAATTAACCAAGCAGTCATAAAAATCAAAATTGGTGTAAATCTCATTCTTCCAACAACAGATCCCGTAATTAGAGCTACTGTGATAATCGAGAACATCATTTGAAAACCAGAAAAAAGTCCATCTGGAATATGATTAGCAGGGAAAAGTGAATTTTTGGCCATATCCACACCATTCATAAACAAATGGTTGAAATCACCAATCCAACTATTACTTCCTGAAAATGAAAATGAGAAGCCAATAATTACCCATAAAATAGAAGCCAGAGCCATTGGTGCGAGAGACATCATCATTGTGTTTAACACATTTTTTCGGCGTCCAAGTCCCCCATAAAAAAATGCTAATGCAGGCGTCATCAAAAATACCAATGCCGCACAGATTAAAATAAATGCAATTGAGCCTGTGTCCATAAAATTTCTCCTTTAAAAGTTCGAGATTAAAACAGAATATTTATCGATATTTTCTGATAATTTAATCATGTAATAAAATATAACACAACTTTCTAAACAAGTCAATTATTTTTGCATTCGATGTTATAAAATATAACATACGCCACAAAAAAAGAACTGCCCTTTAGCAATTCTCTTATTCTTTATTTTATTTTCGGGAATTTTAGTGTAAAAGTTGAACCAAGAGCTAGTTCTGAATTTACCTCAATTTCTCCTTGATAATTTTCTGCCAATCGAGCTAAAATTGATAAACCTAAACCAGTTCCACCAATTTCTCGATTCCGAGCCTTGTCCGCTCTAAAGAAACGCTCAAAAAGATGATTAATATCTTCTTCTGAAATTCCAATTCCTTTGTCAGACACACTCGTAATCACAAACTGTTCATCCTCAGAAACAGTAATCACAATTTCTTTACGATCATCAGGAGAGTATTTAGCGGCATTATCTAACAGAATTCGTAAACCTTGTTCAAAATGATTTTCTGAAATTCGCGCATGAGTGGGATAAATAAGCCGGTTATCAAGCACTATTTCAAAATCATCATGCAAAAGCTGAAAATTCTTAAGGGCCCGATTACAAACTTTTCCAACATCACAATCCAGTTCTTCACTTGATAAGTCAACATTTTCAAGGCGAGCAAGAGCCAACATCTCCTCAAGCATTTTCTTCATCCGATCAACTTCATCTAAACTTGCCTGCAAAGACTCGTCTAATACTTCTGGATCATTTTTCCCCCATCGATTCAACAAGTTAATATGTCCATCCAAGACAGCTAAGGGCGTTCTTAATTCATGAGACACATCAGAAACAAACCGATTTTGCTGTTCAAAATACGCCTTCATCTTCAACATCATATCATTGTAAACGTGAGCCAACTCTTCGATTTCATCTCCACTTTGAATTTCAATCGGTTCAAAATCATTTGTTGGATCATTTGCCATTTCTTGCATGCCCTGATAAAGTTTTTCCAATGGTTTCATAAAATAATTAGCCATGAAATAACCAATCAACTGAGCGACAATCAAGGCAACAATTTCTAAAATTAGCAAAACAATCAAAAGAAGATTAGAAATTCGATGATAAGTCGTCGTATCATAAAAAGCCTGTAAGTATCCCACAACTTGTCCTGTTGACTTAGAAATAATTTTTCTTTGAACTAAGTAACCTGGATTTTCTCCTTGAATTTCCTTCATCTCATTATTAGCTTGTTTTTGAAAACCAAAACTATGCCGATTCGTTGAGTACAATAATTTATGATTCAAATCATAAATATAGAAGGCCTTTCGAGTACCAAGGATACTCCCCAAACTCATTCCTTCAGACTCACCCTTTTGAATCTTCGATGTTGCCTCAATATAAGTATTCAAATTTGAAGAATTCAAAGGGGCATCAGCCTTTTTTAAAACCTCTTCAACACTATCCATAGAACGAGTTAATAGTCGCTGTTCCTCTTTTATGAAGGAACTAATCGTTAATTGATAAGTCAAGGTCGCAAATAACGTAAAGGTAATAAAACAAAAAACGGTGTTAGCAAAAGCCCACCTAAGCATGATAGACCGCTTAGCCGAACTTTCCTTTACCGTCTCTTTTTTCTTATTGAAAGTAAATAATTTTTTCATTTTATTTTTTATTTGCGTTCACGCATTACATAACCTAAGCCACGAACAGTTTGAATATAGCTATCTTGACCTTCAACATCAATTTTATTTCTAAGATAACGAATATAAACATCCACAACATTTGTTTCTGTTCCTTCTTCATATCCCCAAACTTGTGAAACTAAATGTTCACGAGTCACAACATCGCCAACATTTTGCATCAACGTCAAAAGAAGGTCATACTCACGACGTGTTAAATCAATTACTTTTTTACCACGATGAACGGTGCGATTTGTTTTGTCAATCACAAGATCACGGAAAGAAGTATTTTCAGCACGCTCAACGGCGTGACCATGTTCTTCACGACGGAAGAAAGCACGAACACGCGCCAAAAGTTCCTCGATGGCAAAAGGTTTAGTGATATAATCATCAGCCCCAATATCAAGACCAGCAACTCGGTCCATCGTTGAATCACGTGCCGTCATCATAATGATTGGTGTATCTTTTTCTTTGCGTAAACGACGAGCTACCTCAAAACCGTCAAGTTCAGGAAGCATCAAATCAAGCAAGATTAAATCATAATCTTTTGAAGTTGCTTCTTCAAGACCAGAGCGTCCATTATCTTTAATCTCAGTCGTATAGCCTTCATGCTCCAATTCTAATGAGACGAATCGTGCTAAATTCTTTTCATCCTCAATAATCAAAATTTTCTTTGAAGTCATATCATTCTCCTTTGTTAAAAAAACTGTATAATTCGATTTCTTATAATACTATTATAAGATAAATTTAATTTATGTACAAACTATTTGACGCTTTTTTTAAAATGTTTTCGCTTTCTTATGCTTTAAGTCTGAAATGCTTTGAAAATGAGAGCTGTCTAATCAAATAATCCATTCAAACCATCAAAAGGAGATTTCTTTTCTTCCAATTTTTCTTCTTGTTGTTTGGCATAATCTTCTTCACTCAAAACAGACCAGAATTTACCAGCCGGCAACTCTTCTGCCTCTTCATCTTCAGCAAAAATTTGCAAAGGAATCTCCAATAAAAGATTATCAGTGATTGATTCATCTAAACTGATTAAATCTTTATCCAAAACAATAATCAAATCATTGTCTAATAATTCTTGACTCCCTCTCAAACTCTCTTCAGTCGCAAAAATTTCATTGACAAGAAGATCAATTGGATACTCGACTGGTTTTAAACTTCTTGACGAAGGCAATGTCAATACTGTTTTAATTTGATAATCTAAATAGAATAAATCATCATCATATGCAATTTCACCTTTAACCTCAATTGGTTGACAATCCAAAATTTCTTGTGAACGTTTGAGCAACTCATCGCGTAGATCTAATTCTTCATTGAAACTAATCTGTTTTTTTTTCGTTAATTCATTTAAAGACCATTTCATCTTTTAATATTCTCCCACAATTTAATTATTTTTCTTTATTTTATCTTATTTCTATATTTTTTCATAATAAAAAGCTGTCAAATGACAACTTTTACAGATAAAAATAAAAATGGTCGAATGACCATTTCTATTATTGTTTGCCGTATTTCTTTTCGAAACGAGCGATACGTCCGTCCGCTGCTTGGAATTTTTGACGACCTGTATAGAATGGATGTGAATCTGAAGAGATTTCAACACGAATCAATGGATAAGTGTTTCCGTCTTCCCATTCAACAGTTTCTTTAGAACCTTTAGTTGAACCAGTCAAAAATTTGAAACCAGTTGTAGTGTCCATGAAGACTACTGGTTGGTAATTTGGATGGATATTTTGTTTCATCGTTAGAATTTCCTTTCTGCCTTGGACTGTTTGCCAGACCAAAGTTGTACGAATACTTAAACATTTTATCAAATTTATAAATAAATTTCAAGTTAAAATTTTCTTTTGTCAAGAAAAAAACTTTACAAACTTTTCAATTCTTAAAAAAAGTAAATTTACTCCAATAAAAATTTTCTATAATAATATTTTCCGGTAGTATCTCTAGCATAAAGTCCAATCTTACGTTGATTAATTCCGAGTTCTTTTATTTTAGTTATCCACTCATTTTTAGCTATGAAATAAGTTGCATCTTCTTGCGGATTAAGTAAAATTGGTAGTTTGGCACTTTCGTACTCGAAATCTCTAGGCATCATAAATATTATTTTTTTCCGCCTTTTTCTTAACCAACTTTTTTGATAAAGACCGACTTCATAAATCTTTACGGGAACGGATCCAATATTTACAAGATCAATAGACCACAAAGATATTTTTTCTCCAGAAAATATTTTATAAGAAATCCAATAGTCAACTTCTAATTTTTTTCGATAGTCTCTTCTTGCCAAATAAAGTGAAACAATAACTACAGCTATAGTTCCAATCGCACTCAAGGCATCCCAGACATTTCCTAAATCGATAATCATGAGTCACTCACTTTCTCATTTTATACTCACGATTTTATCATATCATTTAAGCCTTTTCAAAGGAAATCCTCTTTTTATTTTCTAGATTATTATTCCCTTTTCTCTCAAATTTTCTTTACAATCTTCAAGATAATCATTATTATGTTCAGGATAGATCGGGAAGGTTTGAATCACTTCTTCTAGTTCTAAATAGACTTTAGAAGTTTGTCCCCGATATAAAGGATTTAGCCATTTTTCATCCGGATGATAGCCTCTTTTTCTCATTTCAGTCATGACTTGTAAATGATATTGAAAAAGTTTATAGGGCGAATAATTAAAAACATAATTTACTGTTGAATGTGGTTTCCCCCAGCCTTTTCCTCTCAGGGCACAACATTCACGATGCTGTCCCAAAAGTTGCTGTCTTGGAAGCTTTTTGATTAAAGATTCATGCCAAAGTCTCATATCCTCCCCTTTCATACTTAGAATAGAAAATTTATTTATTAAAAAATCCTCCCGAAGGAGAACTATCTTTTCCCTATTTGAATTAGATATTAATTGTTGATTTCCGATTGTTCAACCGATGAGTTCTAGAAGTAACAATTAATATCTGAAATAAAGATATACCAATTATACCTTGATAACATGTTCTTCTCAAATATTTGATTCTCATTTATGGCCTAAATTCCAATATTGAAAACAGCGATTTCTGGAGCCACTCCAAATCTAGCAGAAACGTGCGTAGTTCCTACACCAGTATTAACATACAGTTTTTCATTTCCACCCAAATTATAAAGTCCACCAGTGTAGTTATCAGAATGGCTCATGAGTGATGTGGCTTTTTTCTGAACTTGGGGAATGAACGGAATATTTATTTGACCACCATGACTATGACCAGAGAGAATCAGCTCATAGCCTTTATTTCGATAATGCCTAACTTCATCAGGCTCATGAGTTAATAGTATATCATAACTTGTTTCTAACATCTGTGATGATGAGGCAAATTGAGGATTGCCCAAAAGTGCATCATCTAAGCCTGTAAACAAAATCTTCCTTTCGTTAGCCAAAGTAAAAACTTGATTTTCGTTTCTTAAAAGAGAAAAACCGGATTCAATCATGATATTTTCATACTCTCTGACAGCACCTCCACCGTAATCCCTATTTCCCCAAATTGCAATTTTTCCATATTTCGCTTTTAAAGTTTTTAACTTGGAAATGACTGCCTCATTTTCATTATATTGAGAATAATTATCATATAAGTCTCCTGAAAAAATAATAAAATCAGGATTTTGTTCGTTCGTTTTCTTAATCACTTTATATAAATGGTTAGCATTGAAGTCCTTTTTTATATGTAAATCAGAAAGCTGGACTATCTTTAAATTCGCTTTAGTCTTTGAAACATTTAACTGATGCTCATTAACAACTACACGGTAAGGTTCAACTTTGAAAGCATAAAAGAAAGCACCCAAAAGCGTAAGTATTATTAGAATAATTAACGAAAATACTATTTTTTTTATTTTCATATCCTTAAATTATAACATATTATGTAATTTAAGAAATTCAGTTAAAAATAATTATCAAGATTCCTGTAACTCCTTACCTCTGAACCTAATTTTTCTCTCCTCACTTTAGGAGGCAAGCTAATAAAAAACGCCTAGATTAGTAGACGTTTTAGGAGTATTTATGAAAAAGTTTATTTTTGGAATAAAGTTATTATAGAACTTATTTCTTAAATGAATAATAAAAAAATTCCTAATCAACTTCTATTTTATCTGAATCTGCAGGAGAAGAAACTACCCACGTTATGATTTGTAGCGATGCAACAACCAATCCCATAATAGGAACAAAATAAATTCCTATTATACCAACAGCCAATAATAGAATATCGATAAATTGATGAATCTTTCTATGAACTGTATTAAATGATAGTTCTTTAGCTCCATCAAATTGACGATTATCAAGATATAATATCCAATTTAATAAATAATAAGCTGCTGCCCACAATACATAAACCATAAAATAAAAATACTCTGGTGCACGTGCCATCGGAAATTCACTAACCCAAGCTGTAGAAAGCGGAATGAGCGCCATTGTTAAAAGCCATAGGTTATTGGCCCAAAAAGCTCTACGTGAAAACCACTTTGTCTTAGCTAACAAATAATGGTGATGATACCAAGCAGCACAAATAAATATAAAACTTATTATAAATGCTATAAAGTAGGGTGCTTTTTCTATTAAAGCTGAAAATTCACTTGTCCCTTCCGGTACTTTAATTTCCAAAACCATGATTGTTAAAATTATTGCAACAATTGCATCTGTAAAGGCTTCAACTCTGTTTTTTTTCATCTTTCCTCCAGTAAGTTCATTATAGTAATTTTATCCTAAACACAAAACAATTACAATATAAGATTTAATTAAAAAACACCTAATAAATATTAGGCGTTTTGTTACACACTAGAATACTATAAAGAATAGAAAGCTTATAGAATAGTTACTGGTGCATAAATAGTTTAATTTTATGAGGTTTCAAGATACTTTTCAAGCGAAAGGATCATTGTAAGTAAAAAAATAGGCAAGTTATTTATTCACTTTTTCTTAACAAAATTGGGACAAAACCTTGCTACTATTTTGATAACTCTTTCAAAATTTATGTCATTGAATTTTTTTCAAATGTATGCACCTACTCCCATGATTTATTTCTTAAAATTATCCATGAGATCCATGCACTACCGACGTTTTTTAGAATCTTCCAAAACTGTTAAA
>ERZ772786.46-NODE-46-length-50443-cov-4.550508_pt1 | contig 50443 bp, 41 predicted proteins | sample MGYA00511473_ERZ772786 | MGnify/ENA primary metagenome ERZ772786 (study PRJEB29015, sample SAMEA2738025) | human oral metagenome | biome: human oral; feature: human-associated habitat; material: saliva | place: China | collected 2252 ...
TGGAAAATTTTGACCCAGTTGGCGTTCACACAGGTGACTCAATCGTTTTTGCACCAAGTCAAACGCTCTCAGATAACGAATATCAAATGCTTCGTGAGGCTTCACTAAATATTATTCGTGCCCTAAAAATTGAAGGGGGATGTAATGTTCAACTTGCCCTTGACCCACACTCTTATGAATATCGAGTAATCGAAGTTAACCCACGGGTAAGTCGTTCATCAGCCTTAGCCTCTAAAGCAACAGGATATCCAATTGCAAAAATGTCTGCTAAAATTGCGATTGGGATGACGTTAGATGAAATCATTAATCCAGTCACTAATAAAACTTATGCCATGTTTGAACCAGCACTTGACTACGTTGTAGCAAAAATCGCTCGCTTCCCATTTGATAAATTTGAAAATGGTGACCGCCACCTAGGAACACAAATGAAAGCAACAGGCGAAGTCATGGCAATTGGACGTAACATCGAAGAAAGTCTTCTAAAGGCCGTACGTTCATTAGAAATTGGTGTTTTTCATAATGATTTACAAGAAGCACAAGAAGCAGATGATGAAATCCTCTATGAAAAAATGGTTAAAACACAAGACGACCGACTTTTCTATGTTTCAGAAGCGATTCGTCGTGGAATTCCTATTGAAGAAATTGCTGATTTAACCAAGATTGATATTTTCTTTCTTGATAAATTACTCCATATCGTCGAAATTGAAGATCAATTAAAAGTAAATATATTTGAACCAGAACTCTTAAAAACGGCTAAGAAGAACGGATTCTCTGACCGTCAGATTGCCAAATTATGGAACGTTAGTCCAGAAGAAGTAAGACGTCGTAGACAAGAAAATCAAATTATTCCAGTTTACAAGATGGTTGATACTTGCGCAGCTGAATTTGAAAGCTCAACGCCTTACTTCTATTCAACTTATGAATGGGAAAATGAATCTAAACGTTCAAGCAAAGAGAAAATAATTGTACTTGGCTCAGGTCCCATCCGTATTGGACAAGGAGTTGAATTTGATTATGCGACAGTTCACTGTGTAAAAGCACTTCAAGCCCTTGGAAAAGAAGCCATTGTCATCAACTCTAATCCAGAAACCGTTTCGACAGATTTCTCAATTTCAGATAAGCTCTATTTTGAGCCACTAACTTTTGAAGATGTGATGAATATCATTGACCTAGAACAACCGGAAGGTGTGATTGTTCAATTTGGCGGTCAAACAGCTATCAATTTAGCGGAACCTCTCTCTAAAGCTGGAGTTAAAATTTTAGGAACGCAAGTTGAAGATTTAGACCGTGCTGAGGACAGAGATTTATTTGAAAAAGCATTACAAGATTTAGAGATTCCACAACCACCAGGAGCTACAGCAACAAATGAAGAAGAAGCTGTTGCTAACGCTAATAAAATTGGTTATCCAGTCCTTATTCGCCCATCTTTTGTTTTGGGTGGTCGAGCAATGGAAATCATTAATAATGAAAAAGACCTGCGTGATTATATGAATCGTGCGGTAAAAGCTTCACCTGAACATCCAGTACTCGTTGATTCTTATTTACAAGGACGTGAATGCGAAGTCGATGCAATCTGTGATGGCACAGAAGTTCTTCTTCCAGGAATTATGGAACATATTGAACGAGCAGGGGTTCACTCAGGTGACTCAATGGCTGTTTATCCACCACAAACTTTTTCACAAGAAATTATTGATACAATTGTTGATTACACTAAACGATTAGCAATTGGTTTGAACTGCATCGGAATGATGAACATTCAATTTGTTATTTTTGAAGAACAAGTTTATGTCATTGAGGTAAATCCACGTGCGTCACGGACTGTTCCCTTTTTATCTAAAGTGACAAACATTCCAATGGCGCAATTGGCGACACAAATGATTTTAGGGAAAAACTTGAAGGACTTAGGTTACACAGAGGGCTTAGCGGAAACTCCTGATATGGTTCACGTGAAAGCACCAGTCTTTAGCTTTACAAAACTAGCAAAAGTTGACAGCTTACTTGGTCCAGAAATGAAATCAACAGGTGAAGCAATGGGTTCAGATGTGACCCTTGAAAAAGCACTTTATAAATCATTTGAAGCCGCTAAACTGCACATGGCAGATTATGGTTCGGTCTTATTTACAGTTGCTGATGAAGATAAAAAAGAAACGCTTGCACTTGCTAAAGATTTCGCAGAAATAGGTTATTCACTAGTAGCAACTCAAGGAACAGCTGCATTCTTTAAGGAAAATGGACTTTATGTCCGTGAAGTTGAAAAACTAGCTGGTGGAGAAGATGAAGAAGGAACATTAGTTGAAGATATTCGTCAGGGACGCGTTCAAGCAGTTGTGAACACAATGGGAAATACTCGTGCCTCATTAACAACGGCTACCGATGGTTTCCGTATTCGTCAAGAAGCAATTAGTCGCGGTATTCCACTTTTCACATCACTAGATACTGTTGCTGCAATTTTAAAAGTGATGCAAAGCCGGAGTTTCACAACAAAAAATATTTAACGAATAAAAAGTTTCAAAATTTAATTTGTCTATAACAAAACCATTATAAGAAAGAATGTTCTAAGGATTATTATCCCTGAACAAGGAGATTATTAGTCGTCAGTTTATTACTACTTGTCTTATTTTCATTATTTTGTTGTGGAAACATAAAAAACTCAAAAAGAGAAGAAACGAATGCTTAGTAAAAAAACTTCCTTTTACTCTAAAATAAAAAACTTTCATTTTAAACGGGAGTTTTTTATTATTTTATTAGGGGCTTATATTAATATTAAACATTCTAATATTTTATTCTATTATTGGTCTTAAAGCAGTAAATCAATTAAAATTCCTCCATCAGTCTTAGCTATGACTTTGTTTGTAAGCTAATAATAATTTTTTTTGGTAAAATAATTAATAGAAATAGATTTGAGAAAGATGAACTTTTGCAAAAAAATTATGATTATATTATTTAATAAACCTTATGATGTACTAACAAAATTTACTGACGGAGAGGGTCGGAAAACTTTAAAAGATTATATTAAAATACCAAATGTTTATGCTGCTGGAAGATTGGATAAAGATAGTGAAGGTCTACTTTTACTGACCGATGATGGAAAGCTCAATCATTTACTGACAGACCCAAAATCAAAATCTTACAAGACTTATTTGGTTCAAGTAGAGGGAGAATTTTCGTCAGAAGCAGCGCAAAAGTTGCAAAAAGGTCTTCTATTAAAAGATGGAAAAACATTGCCTGCGAAAGTAAAATTAATTGATGAACCGGATTGGCTTTGGGAGCGTACTCCACCAATTCGTGAGCGAAAGGCAATTCCGACAAGCTGGGTTGAAATTTCAATCAAAGAAGGAAAAAATCGGCAAATTAGAAGAATGACGGCAGCGGTTGGCTTCCCAACGCTTCGATTAATTCGTTGGTCAATTGGTCAATATTCACTGGGAAATATAAAATCTGGGGAATATAAAATTATTCAAAAATAAAAAGGAATCATTTTGTGATTCCTTTTTATTTAGAAAGAACGTCCGCCACCAGAACCGTCACTGAAATTATTGTTATCAGAAGAAGGACGAGGGATAATTCTTGTAGTTATAAATGTGTTGACTAAAATATCTTCACGTTGATGGAGTTCTAAATTACCATTTCGGCCGTAATCGTAGCGCCATACGGCATGAGCGTCTTTCATTTGATAACGACGATAGATGGTCCAAACGAAGCCGCCAGCTGCAAGCAAAGAAATGATAAGAGCAATCAAAATTGATAAGGGTTGAAAGCTGCGATGGAAAGTTACAGCTCCTGTTTCGGAATTGATAGAATACTTTCTTGATGTTGGAATTCCTGCTTGATAATACTTAGAAACTTGGTCAAAAAATCCACTGACAGCCTGATAATAATTATTGTCAGTCAATTCGGGTTGGACAATGTCTAAGGTTTTTTCAATTCGACTTGAAGGCAGGTAGTATTTAAGATTTCCTGTTGCCCAAATATAAACTTTACGTAAGTTCATGTTAATGACCAAAACGACACCGTTGTTTTTAGCGCCTACTTTATCAGCTAAATAAGTTTTTGCCATTTGACTAGCAGGGGTAGAGCTTTCTGTCGTGACAACATAGACACTCGCTTTTGTTTCATTGGACAATTTCTGAGCTTCTTGTTCAAGGAGGGTTACATTTCCACCTAAAAGTTGAAGATTATCTTCAACTCCTGATGAGAACGTCGCCGCTGATGTTTTTGGTGCAATGAGTAAAAAGAAGAAGCTTAAGAAAAATAAAGAAAAAATAACTAATTTTTTTCTCATGATAGCAAATACCCCACAATAATTCCAAGAAGAAGCACTAGAATAAAGATTCCAATGGCAACTGTCCAAAGTTTTTTCTTATCAATGGGTAGAAGTCCGGCTACTTTACCAGTTTGACCATTCATCGCGTAATAAAAGAGACGGTCATTGCCAGCTTCTTTATAAGTAACCAGCCAGATTGGGAGTAAAACGTAATCTTCATCGATATTTTTAATCTGCTGATTACTCTGTAAATTACTGACAGAAGTATAACCGACTATTGTTGATTCCATTAATCCGTCAGCATATTGCCGAAATTCCCGTTCAACATTTTCTTTCATATCAGGGAATTCAATATCTCGTTTTTCAGTTAAAAAGCCAGAAAGATATTGATTTTTAAAAGGAATAGCAGCAGTCATATCAAAAGGTTGAACAGCGCCAACCATTTTGTCTGACAGATTTTTTTTCAAGGCATTTTTGATTAAATTCTTAAATTTTGTCTCTCCACCCCGCTGAATCTCATATTGAGAATGTTCAGTGTATTCAGTGTCTCCAACTATCCAAACGCGTAAATTGGTGGCTTGCGCCGAAATACCGCCAGATAATTCAGCATCAACAGCCCAATAAGGAAAATAAACGCCTGACAGATTTTGAATTTGTTTTTTGTCAAAAAAGGCCTTGGGAACAAATTTTTTCTTGCCCACCCAGTCTAAAAATTGTTCTTCAGCCGCTTTTCTCTCAATTTGAAAAGGGAGAATTTTTTCAGGAAGAAATTTACCAGACAATCGCTCGGTCAGAACAACTGGATTATGACAATAATAGCACCAAGTTGAAGCAGTTGTCGCATCAGTGACGATTTCTGCACCACAAGATGGACAGAGAAATAGTCCAATTTCTTCGTCAGTGTTTTCGTCAGCTCTTTTTTGGTCGCTGTCAGTAATTTTTTCTTTTTCGTCAGTCGTTTCAGCGTTACTGCCAGAGCTGATAAGACTGTCAGTAACTTTTGCTGCCTCTTGCTTGGCCTCGAAATCAGAAACTTCTTGTTCCGTATATGTTGAACCACAATATTCACAGTGAAATTTTTGATTTTTGGGTTCAAAAAGCAGCGGGCCTCCACAATTGGGACATTTATGTGTAAGAACTTGGCTTTCGCTCATCGTTACTCCTTACTTTTAAGTTATGAAACCTGCTTTTTTAGCAGGGGAAATTCAGTTAGAAACTAAAAGAATTTTCATCAGAAATAAATTCTTAAAAATACGCAAAGACAAGCAGCCCTAATTTAGAACTACTTTATCTTAAATCATTATTTACATGTTTTAGAGCGCTTTGGCAACAAAAGGCTTACCACATTCAGGACAGAATTTTGGAACACCATTCGCCAAATTAACGACTGCTCCACACTCGTTACAAGCCATATTTAATTCAGGCATAACAGGAGTTGCTGAGGGTTTCGCTTGCCCACAATTTGAACAGAACTTACCGGTATTTTTAGTATTACACTCAGGACAAGTCCAAGTATCGGCCTTGTTCTCTGCTTGAGATTGCATTTGAGCTTGGTTAGTTTGTGAAAAACCAGCTAGATTTTGTCCACCCATATTCATTCCCATAAAGGCATTTGTCGCACCACCAGTGTTTGAACCAGCGGCTTCAAGACCACGAGCAACAGCTCCTTGGACAAAACCTTCACGGATAGAAGGGTCACCAAGCATTGCGCCTTGATTACGCATGTTAATCAATTTTTGACTGTCATCAGTGTAAGAAATGCTAGCGACAGCAACAGAAATAATTTCCATTCCTCGCAACTGTTTCCAGTCTTCATCAAGAACAGAGGCCATGTATTTGCTGAGCTCCATACTTTTTGAAGTTAAGAATGAAACCCGTTCGCCCTGAGCAGAATATTGATTAATTGATGTATTTAAAGCCGTTAAAAATTCAGCCAAATATTGGTCATTAATTTCTTGAATTTCGACATGATCAGCATTTTTAGGAATGACGTTTGCGTAAAAAGCAAGAGGATCGGTGATTTTTATTGAATAAGTTCCATGTGTGCGCAAGAAAAGTTCCGCATTATAAAAATTATCAAAGTATTGTAGAGGTGTTGCTGTTCCAAATTTAATGCCTTTAATTTCTTGAAGATTGACATAATATACTTCTTGTTTTTGAGGAGTTGTTCCACCAAATTTGAAACGGAAGAAGCTTTCTTGAATTGAATCACGCAAATCACCATTAAAAAGACTTGGCGCAGTGTCGTTTTTGACAGTATAATATCCAGGTTCAGCGGTGTAATCAATAATTTTACCACCATCCACAAGAATCATCATCATATTTTCATAAACGTGAACGATAGAACCGTCACTAATTACGTCTTCGGTTCCTTTACGATTAGAACCACGTTTTGCATCTTTTCTTACTTTAATTCCCTTAGTGAAAACCGTTTGGTCTGACATTTCATTTGGCTCAATGACCTCAAGCCATTGGTCAGCCAACGCCCCACCGAGTGAACCTGTTGCAGCTTTAATAATTCCCATGTATTCTTTTACAAACAAATTCAATTCAAAACAAAATTTTAGAGAATGAATTTGCCTTCCTTTCCTTTAGTGAATAGCTCAGCTATTTGACTTAATTATATCAAATTTCTCTGACGAAACCTATCAATTATTTGAAAATTTACTAAAATCAGACTAAAGTCGGAATTTATTGATTCTCTCTTAACCAGTCGCTAATTTTTGGAAGATATTCATGTCCATATTCAGGTAAGACATAGAGAGATTTTTTACTTTGTATTTTATTGTAAGCCGCCATTTGCGTAATCGGAGGAACAACAGTATCTTTGCCGCCTAGAATCCAAATGACCTCAGCCTTAATCCTTGGTGCTAAATTTTGAATATCAATATATTCCAACTGATTAAAAAACCAGTCTTCTTTTAGATGAAGTGGATCTTTAAACTGAAACCAATAGGAGAGCTCTTCAAAAGCAGATTCCTCGGCACCAAGCTCATAAGCTTTACGATAATCTGAAAGAAATGGATAAGTGGCAGTTACTTTTTTAATAAGTGGAGAAAGTGCGGCGCAAGCAATTGCAAGTCCCCCGCCTTGAGAAGCACCTTGTGTACTGATATCTGTTTCATCAACAAAATCAAACTCGGATAATATCTTTGTCGCACTCATCAAGTCCATGAATTGACGAACATAATAGAGGTTTTCATATCCCTCATCAATTCCTCGAACAATGAGTCCTTTCATCGTCATTCCAAAAGTTTGACTATTATCTTGACTTAAACCACCTTGCCCTCGACAATCAAGCGCAAGAACTACATTCCCTTCGGCCACTATCCCTATTTTATCGACCCAATCTCCACTATCACAATGATAACCATGGAATTGTAAGATGGCTGGGTGTTTCTCTTTCATATTTTTGGGAACAATTAATTGAGCATGAATTTTAGCTCCATCAATAGCTGTAAACCATAAATGATAAAACTTTGCTACCTTAGAGGAAAGATTTTTTTCTATTAATTCAAATTCAAAATGATGATTCGAAACCAAATTAATTTTTTCATCCCAAAATTTTTCAAAAGTCTCTGGTTTAAGTGAACTTCCTTGATAATCCTGCCAATTGTTTATTTTTGTCATAATACTCTCCGATTTAGTCTTGCAATTCTTTTTGAAAAGGTTTACACTTATTTTGTTTAATATAAGTATATACTTTTGATAAGAGAAAGGCAAGAAACATGAAAGCAATCAAAGCAGCAAGTTTTGGATACTATGCTAAACCAGGAGAGTTAAATAATTGCAATGCTCAGCGGTCGATGAAAATTCTGAAAGAACGAACAAATATTAATACGATTGTTTTAACCATTGTAGCTGAGCAAGCAAATGCTCACACAACAAGCATTAATTGGCAGACTATGCCACCAAAAGATGAGGAAGTAAAAGCGACAATTCGCTATGCTCAAAGTCTGGGACTAGACGTCATTTTAAAACCAATGATTAATTGTACTGATGGCACTTGGCGAGCTTATATTAATTTTTTTGATATTGATGTTATTTGTGAGCCAAAATGGTCAGATTGGTTTGCAGCTTATACTGAATTTCAGCTTCATTATGCTAAAATCGCTCAAGAATGTGGAGCTACAATGTTTGTTGTAGGCTGTGAGCTCGTTAGCTCAGACCATCGAGAAAAAGAATGGCGGAAGTTGATTGACGATGTTCGTGAGATTTATAAAGGTTTGTTTACTTATAATTGTGACAAATACCAAGAAAATCATTTGACTTGGTGGGATGCAGTTGACGTCATTTCAAGTTCTGGATATTATCCCTTTGATCAATGGGATAAAGAGCTAAGGCGAATCGAAAAAGTCATAAAAAAATATGATAAACCATTTTTCTTCTGTGAAGCAGGTGCTCCCAGTATTGATGGTGGAGATTTATTGCCAAATGATTGGACCATCAAAGGAGAAGTAAATCTTGAAGCTCAAACGCGGTATTATAATGGAATGTTAACCGCTTGTGCCAAGGTAGATTTTGTCTTAGGTTTTGGTCTCTGGGATTGGAAAGCTCAAGTTTATTCTGAGGATCAGGCGAGATTTGACAAAGATTATGCTTTTTACAACAAACCAGCTGAAAAATTAATCAAAGATTATTATGATAAATCTTAAAGATCAAATATTGTAATAAAATTATAAAAAATCATTGACAAAAAGATTTTAAAAGTATATACTTATCCCATAAAATAAAAACGCTTACAAAATAAGCGGATAAGGAGAAAGTCATCATGAAAAAACGGTATATTTTTGGTTCACTCGCTATTACAGGTTTAGCAGCAATAACGCTTGCAGCTTGCGGTAGCAAAACCTCTTCGTCGGGATCTGGAAAGAATATTAAGGCAACCATTACCTTTGTTAACCAAAAAACTGACATGCACTCTAATGGAATGTGGAAAAAGTATATTGCTGAGTTTAATAAAGAATACCCTAATATCACTATTAAAGAACAAGCCTTAAATAACTATGACCAAACAGAGCAAACACGGATGTCATCAAAAAATTTTGGTGATGTCGTTGCGATTCCAGCAGCAGTTGCACCAAAAGACTATCCTAATTTCTTTAGCTCACTAGGTAAAACCAAGGATTTAGAAAAGAAATATACTAGTCTACAAGACCGTACTTACAAAGGAGAACAATACGGACTTCCTTCAGAAGTCAATGCAAATGGTTTTGTCGTTAATTGGAATGTTTTCAAAAAAGCTGGTATTGATAAATGGCCCACGACTACGGATGAATTTATCCAAGATTTAAAAACAATTAAAGCAAAATTACCTGATGTTACTCCTTTGTATACCAACTATGCTTGTGGTTGGGCATTAGTTGATTGGGATTTCCAACGTTCATCAGTAGCTGGAGATCCAAACTTTGATTTAGCACTTGCCAAAACAGATAAACCTTTCACAGAAGGTCAGCCCATGTATACTATTTATAATACACTTTACACCGCTGCTAAAGATGGCTTGATTAATCATGATCCAACGACAGATGATTGGAATACTTCAGTTTCGCAAATGGCTAAAAATAAAGTTGCAGTGATGATGCTTGCGACATGGGCTGTTCCTCAAGTTCAAGCTCAAATGTCATCAAATAAAGATGCGATTAACGTCGAACCCTTCCCACAAACTGCTCCTGATGGTAAAACATATATGCTTGTTGGCGGCGACTATAACTGGGGAGTTAATAAAAACAGTAAAAATCAAGAAGCGGCTAAGGATTGGGTTAAATGGCTGGTAGATAAATCTGATTTCGCTAAAGATAATGGTGGAATGACAGCTATGAAAAATCAACCTTACCCAACAGATTTAAATGATGCTAAGAAAAATGGAGTCGTATTCTTTGAAGCAGGTTCCACACCAGCAGATAAAGCAGACTTATTCTCAAATATTAATAATGGTTCGCAAGTTGGAATTGGTACAACTCAAACTGTTAAACAACAAATTATTGATTCTGGTGTTGGCTCATCTAAGAAGTCTTTTTCCTCTATTATGGATGGATTAAATACTGCTTGGTCACAAAATGTAAAACAATATAATCCGGATAAAAAGTAGAAAATTTCATAATTTAAATATATTTTTAGAAAAAAGAAAGGTGCTGGGTTGGAAATTTATTTTCCAGCCTTTCATTTTGGAGGGTATTATCTTGAGTAAGTTATCGCAAAAAGCGCAGAAAAGATTAATTATTTTTTCATTTACTATTGTCCCTATTGTCTTGCTTTTAATGTTTTCCTACTATCCCTTGGTGAAAATGGTTCAATATTCGCTGACCGATTGGAACGGAATTTCGCCAAGCTCAAACTATGTCGGATTTGCTAATTATGAAAAAGTTTTTTCAAATCCCAATTATTTTGGTGTTTTTAAGACAAGTTTATATTATTTTTTATCAAGTTTTCCGCAACTTGGACTTGCCCTACTTTTTGCGACAATTTTATCTTTCAAAGTTAAATTTGCAAATTTTTGGAAAGGAATTTTATTTTTCCCTTACTTACTTAATGGGGTAGCGATTGGTTTTATGTTCTTATATTTTTATAAAACTGGTGGAACATTAGATTCTCTTTTACATCTGTTTGGAATCCATCACCTTCCGCTCTGGTTAGGAAATCAATCAATCAATAATATTTCTTTATCATTTGTATCTATTTGGCGTTATATGGGATTTAATTTTTTAATTTTTCTTGGTGCCATTCAATCAGTTGACCCTGAAATTTATGAAGCAGCAGAAATTGATGGTGCGAATCGTTGGAATCAATTTCGATATATCATTATTCCAGCAATCAGAAATATCTTATTTTTGAATATTATTTTATCTGTTTCGGGATCACTTTCAGTATTTGAAGTGCCATATATCATGACGGGAGGTGCAAATGGGACAATGACATTTGTCATTCAAACGGTACAAACTGCTTTTAATTATAATCAAGTGGGACTAGCTTCAGCAATGGCAGTTATTCTTTTGATTATTGTCGTCCTCGTTTCGGCAGCTCAGTTTATTTTGACTCAAGACAGAAGTGTTGCTAAAAAGAAAGCAGGTGCATGATGAATAAAACGGACAAGAAAATCTTTCATATTGGTGTCATTCTAAAATATATTCCATTAGTTTTAGCCGCTATTGTAGCAGTCTTACCGCTTTTAGTCGTATTTATAGGGTCATTTAAATCAATGACAGAATTTACTAATTCTGGTGTATTGACCTTGCCAAAACATTTTTCAATAGATAATTATACTAAAGCTTTTACCGAAGGGAATATGTTGACTGGCTTTAAGAATACTGTGATTATTTTTGTGGTATCAATGGTTGGGCAACTTTTGATTTCGTCATCATTTGCTTATGTGATGAATCGGTTTGAATTTCGGCTTAAAAAGCTTATTTTAGCTTTATTTACAATAGCTATGTTGATTCCAGCGATTACTTCTCAAGTTGCAGTCTTTCAATTGGTTAATAAACTTGGTTTAGTAGGGACACGTTGGTCAGTGATTATCCTTTATATTGGGACAAATGTGATTGCACTTTACATTTTTCTCCAATTTTTACAAGAAATTCCTTATTCTTTAGATGAATCTGCTTTGCTAGATGGAGCATCATACTTTAGAATCTTTTGGTCAATCATTTTACCAAATCTGAAAGCACCGATTGTGACTATGGTCATTATTTCTGGCGTTGGTGTATATAATGATTTTTATAATCCTTATCTCTATATGCCTGACCCTAGCTTACAGGTCATTTCGACGGCACTTTTTGCTTTCAAAGGTTCATCAGTTGTGCAATGGCCAGTCATTTTGGCTGGAATTATGATTGTAATTATTCCGATTTTGATTGTCTTTATCTTTTTACAAAAATATATTTATAATGGGGTAACAGGAGCTGTTAAATGAAAGTATCAGGTTTTATTTGGTTGATTCAACAGGTTTATATGATAATTATTGCCTCTTTAATGTTCTGGTTAAATATTCTGCTTGGTTTTGTTTTTTTAGGGACAACTTTTTCTTTTAAAAGGACGTTTGCTTACCTTGGAGGGGATTATTATGACAAATATCGTGAAAGGACAAAAGAGGTTGAGTTAAAATTTGAATGGAGCAATTTGATTCTTCTTTTTATAATTGGAGTTTTTGTTTTGGCTAGCCATTTTCCTTTAAGTAACTTAGGGACATTTTTAATTTTGGTTAGTTCGGCTTATTTTGTTCTGACTTTGATATATATTATTTTCAAGACCTATTATAGACTTGAAAAATTTACAGATGTCATGCAAAAACTAATGGGAAATTGGTCAATGGCAATTTATAGCTTAATGCTCATTTTGTTAGCCATTTTTTTGACTGGTTTTAATCGAGTTTGGTTCTTGTTTTTTGTTCCTGGATTATTCTGTAAAATGATTGATATTTCCTTTAAACACTTAGATAAAAAGAAAGTGAAAGTAAATGACTAAAATAATATTTCCAAAAGAATTTTGGTGGGGAGCGGCGACAAGTGGTCCACAGACTGAAGGCCGTTTTAAAAAGAAACACGCCAATATTTTTGATTATGATTTTGAAAAAAATCCTGAACGTTTTTGGCATGAGATTGGTCCTGATATGGCTAGTAATTTTTATAATGATTTTCGAGAAGACATTAAGTTGATGAAAAAAGCGGGTTTAAATTCGGTGAGAACAAGCATTCAATGGTCACGTTTAATTGATGATTTAGAAGAGGGAACAGTAAATCAAGATGCAGTCGACTTTTATAATGCTGTCATTGATGAATTTATAGCCAATGGGATTTGCCCAGTCATCAATCTACATCATTTTGATTTACCAGTTGATTTGCTTCATAAATATGGAGGATGGACAAATAAACATGTGATTGGATTGTATGTAAAATTTGCTGAGCAATGTTTTAAACTCTTTAGCGATCGAGTGAGTGACTGGTTTACCCATAATGAGCCAATGGTAGTGGTTGAAGGGGGTTATCTCTATCAATTTCATTATCCAGATTTGGTTGATGGAAAACTTGCAGTACAAGTAGCTTATAATTTGCAATTAGCTTCAAGTTTAGCAATTCAAAAATTTCATGAAATCAATCAAAATCCTAATGGTAAAATAGGAATTGTATTAAATCTAAGTCCAAATTATCCAGCGTCACAGGCTAAAGAAGATATTGCTGCGGCTCATATTGCGGATTTATGGCAAAATCAGCTATTTATGGATGCTTCTGTCAAAGGAGAATTTCCTAAGGAATTGGTTGAACTCTTGACTAAAGATAAAGTGATTTGGGAATCAACTAAAGAAGAACTAGCCATTATAAAAAATAATAAAGTCGATAGACTTGGAGTTAACTATTATCATCCAAATCGAGCACAAAAGCCCTATTATTCACCAAATAGCTTAGCTGTAGATTGGTTACCAAATAAATATTTTGCTAATTATCAAATGCATGGTGCGCGAATGAATGTTGATAAGGGTTGGGAAATTTATCCTCGAGCATTATATGAAATTGCTAAAAATATCCAAAAAAATTATAATAATATTCCTTGGTTTGTCTCAGAATGTGGTATGGGAGTTAGCAATGAGGAGCGATATTTGAATGAAGATGGACAAATTGATGATGATTATCGAATTCAATTTATTCAAGAACATTTGTATTGGTTGCATCAAGCAATTGAGGAGGGGAGTTCTTGTTTTGGCTTTCATTTATGGACGGCTATTGACTGTTTTAGTTGGCGTAATTCTTATCGTAATCGTTATGGTTTGATTTCTGTGAATATTCATACACAAGAAAAGACTTTGAAAAAATCGGCTCATTTCTTTAAAAATTTAACAGAAAATTCGGGATTAGAGCTCTCTGAGGAATTCTTTGATAAATTTAATAAAACATTTCGTTTTTGAGGTAAATAGTGCTATAATTCGGATAATAATAGAGAAGATTTTGAAAGGAGAGGTATTTGAATAAATACGCAAAAATCCGAAACGATGTAAGAAATAAAATTATTTCTGGAAAATATAAACCTGGAACTTTGCTCCCTAAAGAATCGGAAATGATCATGAAATATAGTGCTTCCAAATTAACGATAAAAAAAGCAATGGATGAGCTTGTCAATGAAGGTTTAATTGTTAAGCGAAGAGGAAGTGGAACATTTGTTAAAGGATTAAGTACTGAGGACATTGAAAAATTAAAGGTGGTCAATCAGTTTCAGGGTTCAAGTGCATTCTTTGCTGATAAAGTGGTAGAAAGTCGTATTTTAGTATTTGAAGTAGTAAAGTCTGAGCCAGAAATAATGGAACGATTGGGGCTAAGCGAAGTTAGTGATTTATACCATGTCGTTCGGACTCGCTTGATAGACGAAGATCCATATGTTATTGAGAGTACTTATATGCCTGTTGATTTAATCAAAAATTTAACTTTTGAAATTTGTTCAGGATCAATTTATGAGTATATTGAAGATGAACTTGGTTTAACGATTGGAAGTGCTCATCGTAAAATTGAAGCCCGAAAAGGGACTGATGAAGAATTGTCTGAGTTAGGAGGAAAGTCTGGAGATCCAATTGTTTTAGTATCACAGGTTGGTTATCTATCAGATGGGAGAACTTTTGAGTTTTCGATGAATGTTCATCGTTATGATAAATACGCTTTTGAAACAGTTCTAATGCATAAAAACTAAATTTAAGTTAAGGCTTGCATTTTATCAGATTTATAGATATAATAGACAAGTTATAACTTTCGTACAGATAACATAAATTATGTTGAATTATACAGAGGCGAAATTATTATTTTAGGATAATAATTTCGTCTCTTTTTGTTTAGTTTTAGGAGATTTTATTGCATGAATAAAAACAACCATTTCCACTTATTGGGGGCAGTGATTGCTACAGGGATTTTGTCATTTTCTGGCGTTTTGATTGAAACGGCGATGAATGTGACTTTTCCAACGCTGATTAATGAGTTTGGACTTTCTACCTCAAAAATACAATGGGTAACGACGATTTATCTGCTTGTGATTGCGATTACGATTCCGCTCTCTTCTTATTTTAATGAGCGATTTTCAGCAAGAAAACTTTTCTTGGTCGCTAATCTTATCTTTTTAGTTGGGGTTTTGACCAACTGTTTCTCACCAAATTTTGCCATGCTATTATTTGGCCGACTTTTACAAGGGGTGGGAACTGGGATTGGCTTACCTCTGATGTTCCACCTGATTTTGACTAAAGCACCACTTCATAAAAGAGGAATGATGATGGGAATTGGGACTTTAACGACCTCCATCGCTCCGGCTATTGGTCCAACTTATGGAGGAATTATTTCTAATTCGCTTGATTGGCGTTATATCTATATTTTCCTTTTACCTTTGGTGGTAATTTCTTTAGTGCTTGGTTTGGCTTGTCTTCCAAGAGAAGGGGCAAAAACGCCAAAGAAATTGGCGCTTCGTCCAGTTATTGCATTATCAATCATGTTCTTTGCTTTCATTTCGGCTCTAAGTGCAGAGCATTTAATGACTTTCGCCTTACTCTTTATTGTAGGATTGGTTGGAGCTTTCTTGTTTTTTCGATTCAACCGCAAAGAAAGTTTAATTGATTTAGGAATTTTGCAAAATCACCGATTTGTGGCACTGATTTTCAGTCTTTTGGTATATCAAGCTTTGCTATTAGGTCTATCTTTTGTTTTACCAAGTTTTATTCAAGTTTCTGCTGGATTTAGTTCATCAGTGGCGGGATTATTTATGTTTCCTGGAGCTTTGATTGGCGCAGTTTTAGCACCAATTTCTGGGAAAGTTTTGGACCAAATTGGTGCCAGAAAACCAATTACGACTGGTTTGATTTTAGCAGCTCTTGGTCTTGCATTGCTCTTCATCTTTTTACCAACAAAAAGTCTTGCTTTACTCTTGGTGGCACATATTGTCTTGATGTTAGGTCTTGGGATTTCATATAGTAACTTAATGACTTGTAGCTTGAGCACTTTAGCTACTGACCAACTTTCTGATGGAAATGCTTTGGTCAATACTTTGCAACAATTTATCGGTGCGGTGGCAACAGCAGTTGTCGCAACGACACTTTCAATTTTCCAAGGACTCAATGGCTTTAAAGTTGGAACAAGTCATGGAACTTCAATTATTTTAGCTCTATTTTTCATCTTGATTATCGTGAGTTTAATTGTCAGTTTCCCAAATTTGAAAAAAATTAGAGCCAATCATTAAAAAAATCTTTGACGAATGACACTTTTTTCGTTATAATATTTTAAAACCTTTAACTAAGTCCAGAGAGGCTTGCAAGGATACGGAAAATTTAATTTGGCTTACTGACAGCTTAAAGATGAACTACTCTTTAGCGCATTTATTCTGTCAGTAAATTACCAGTTTTTTAGTACACTTGTAAGTTCTCTTACAAGTGTTTTTTTGTGTCAATTAAGGAGTTGTCAGTAAATCTGAACTTTCTGTCAGTAATGCGATTAACATGAGCATTTTATTGGTGAATAAAAGAAGGTTCAGCAAGCTGTAGCTTCTGTCTGAATAAAGAATGGAGAAATAATGCCTAAGTTACAAGAGATGATGACGATTGTCAGCCAACGTGAGGTTGCTTCTAATATTTTCGAGATGGTTCTTAAAGGAGAGTTAGTAGAAGAGATGAATTTGCCGGGACAATTTTTACATCTTGCGGTGCCTAATGCTAGTATGCTTTTACGTCGCCCAATCTCTATTTCCAGTTGGGATAAAGTCGCAAAAACTTGTACGATTCTTTATCGAATTGGTGACGAAACAAGTGGAACTTATGAAATTTCAAAATTACAAACAGGTGCAAAAATTGATGTAATGGGCCCACTGGGAAATGGTTTTCCAGTAGATGAAGTAGTTTCGACTGATAAAATTTTAATCGTCGGCGGAGGAATTGGAGTTCCACCTCTCTATGAATTGGCCAAACAACTTGAAGAAAAAAACTGCCAAATGACCATTTTGCTAGGTTTTGCTTCTGAAAAGGTCAAGATTTTAGAGAAGGAATTTGCTGAACTAAAAAATGTAAGATTGAAAATTGCAACTGACGATGGCTCTTATGGAACAAAAGGTCATGTTGGGATGTTAATGGAAGAAGTTGATTTTGAAGTTGATGCTCTTTATACTTGTGGTGCGCCAGCCATGCTCAAAGCTGTTGCAAAAAAATATGACCAGTTGGAACGACTTTATATTTCAATGGAAAGCCGGATGGCTTGTGGAATCGGAGCATGTTATGCTTGCGTTGAACATGATAAAGAAGATGAGAATCATGCCCTTAAAGTCTGTGAAGATGGTCCTGTATTTTTAGGAAAACAACTATCACTATAATCGGACTATTCAATCAGTAAAATAATCATCAGTAGAGCTGATGATTGTCACAAAAAAATTAGGAGAAAAAATGACCGAAAATAATCGTCTGTCAGTAAAATTACCCGGACTTGATTTAAAAAATCCAATCATTCCAGCTTCAGGTTGTTTTGGCTTTGGTGAAGAATATGCCAAATATTATGATTTGAACAAATTAGGGTCAATCATGGTCAAAGCAACAACCCTTCATCCTCGTTTTGGCAATCCAACACCCCGTGTGGCTGAAACAGCGAGTGGCATGCTTAATGCAATTGGGCTACAAAATCCAGGATTAGAAGTTATAATGGCCGAAAAATTGCCTTGGCTCAATGAAAATTTTCCAGACCTTCCGATTATTGCCAATGTAGCTGGTTCTGAAGAAGATGATTATGTGGCTGTTTGTGCAAAAATTGGAGATGCACCCAATGTGAAAGCCATTGAATTAAATATCTCATGCCCTAATGTTAAACACGGCGGACAAGCTTTTGGGACAGATCCAAATGTTGCAGCTGCGCTAGTCAAAGCTTGTAAAGCGGTCAGTAAGGTGCCTTTGTATGTGAAACTTTCACCCAACGTGACCGACATTGTTCCGATTGCAAAAGCAGTTGAGCATGCTTGCGCGGATGGATTGACAATGATAAATACACTGATGGGTGTACGTTTTGATTTGAAAACACGAAAACCTGTTTTAGCAAATATTACAGGTGGATTGTCGGGTCCTGCAATTAAACCAGTTGCACTCAAACTCATTCATCAAGTGGCTCAAGTGGTTGACATTCCAATCATTGGAATGGGTGGGGTTGAAAGTGCTCAAGACGTTTTAGAAATGTATATGGCAGGAGCTTCAGCCGTTGCCGTTGGCACTGCCAATTTTGCTGACCCATTTGTCTGTCCAAAAATCATTGAAAAATTACCAGAGGTAATGGATCAATATGGAATTGATAGCTTAGAAAACTTGATTCAAGAAGTTAAAAAATCCAAAAATTAATTCTGTCAATAATTAGAGAATGAAATATCAGTAGCTAAAAACATCGTCAGCTCTGTCAGTAATTAATTGATAAGATATAGTTTTTGTCAGTAAAGTGTCAATTCTGTCAGTAAATATTAAAAAAGAAAGTAGAAAAAATGCAAGAAAATAGACCTGTCATTGCCCTTGATTTCCCTGAATTCTCAGACGTAAAAGATTTTCTCGAAAAATTTGACCCGTCAGAACAATTGTATATTAAACTAGGAATGGAACTTTTTTACACGGCTGGACCCCAAGTCGTTTACTATGTAAAATCGCTCGGTCACAGTGTATTCCTTGATTTAAAACTCCATGATATTCCAAACACCGTTGAATCTTCAATGCGTGTTTTAGCACGATTGGGAGTGGATATGGTTAATGTTCACGCCGCTGGTGGTGTGGAGATGATGGTTGCAGCTAAACGTGGTTTAGAGGCTGGAACGCCAGTTGGACGGCAAAGACCAAAATTAATTGCGGTCACACAATTAACCTCAACTTCTGAGAAAATTATGCAAAATGACCAAAAAATTATGATTAGTCTTGAAGAATCGGTTATTAATTACGCACAAAAAACCGCTCAAGCAGGACTTGACGGTGTCGTTTGTTCGGCACATGAAGTTGAAAAAATTAAAGCAGCGACATCGAAAGAATTCATTTGTCTCACACCAGGAATTCGCCCAGAAGGTGCAAGTAAAGGCGACCAAAAACGAGTAATGACACCTAAAGAAGCAAGAACAATTGGTTCAGATTATATTGTTGTCGGCCGTCCAATTACTCAAGCAAAAGATCCAGTAGCTAGCTATCATGCGATAAAAGCAGAATGGAATCAATAAAATGAAAAAATTACTTCACTTTTTGGTTGTGTTACTTGGAATATTTGTAGCTTTTATACTGGCTCGATTATTCATAGAAATTTATACGATTGTTGGTGATGTTTATTTACAAGTTGATAATAAAACAATCACCCTCTATAAAGTTTTAGCCGAGATTGATTATTTATCAGTTGGGATTACTTTTGCGATGGTTTTTGCTTACATGCTTTTATTAGACTTAATTGTTGTTGTCGTCGTAAGGTCATGGTTTAAAATTCAAAATAAAAGTCAAAAACAAAATCAAAAAGTGTGGAAGAATAAATTTACTAAATTTTGGTTTCGCTATCGGTCAATACATATTACTTTTATCTTACTCTCAATCTTTACTAGCCTTTCACTGACGGCACCTGCAATGGTTATGAATAGTTTTACTGCGATTGTTTCTATTTCAGTATTGGTGATTAATCTCAGAAAAAAATCGGCTAAAAATGGCCGATTTTTTTATTTTATTGGATTTTTTGCAGGAGTTCCGGCTTTGCGTGGGTATTTTTTAGGGGTTTCTTTTTTCTTTTCAATCAGAGCAATGTGACGCTCATCACCGTTAGGTAATTCATAAGCGACTTCTTTGATAAATTTTCCGCCAAGTGTAGCAATTGCCTTTTTAGCGTCATTTAATTCTTCTTCAAATTGAGCAGCTTTTAATGACAATAAAATACCATTTTTCTTGAGAAAGGGAATCGTAAATTCAGTCAAAACAGAAAGTCTAGCAACCGCACGGGCAGTAACAAAATCAAATGTTCCACGATAATTAGCATCCTGACCAAAATCTTCAGCTCGTCCGTGAAGTAAAGTCACATTTTCGAGACTTAATTCCTCTGTCAGTAAACTTAAAAAATTAATTCGCTTATTGAGAGAATCAATGATAGTCACTTTTAATTCAGGGAAAATAATTTTCATTGGTAAGCTAGGAAAACCAGCTCCAGCACCAATATCTAAAATGCTGACAGGTTGGTCAGTAATCAATCCATATAAAATTGGTGCAATAGAATCATAAAAATGTTTTAAATAGACTTCATTTTTTTCAGTAATTGCTGTCAGATTAATTTTTTCATTCCATTCAACCAAAAGTTCAAAATAGCGTTCAAACTGTTTGATTTGTTTATCAGAGAGTTGAATATCAAATTCTGTCAGTGCTGACAAAAATTCATCAGGGGTCATAAAGTTCGCTCCAAAAGTTTTCTAGTAATTTCAGCAATCAGCTCACGATTTTTACCTTTTGGCAATTTATCAATTAAATTTAATGCTGAAAGAGTGTAAGATTTCGCAAGTGCTTTGGTTTTTTCAAGGGCATCAGAAGTTTTGATAAAATCATAAACTTCATCAAATTTTTCATTTTTAATTAATTCAGAAACAAGAGCATTGTTTTCCTGTAAAGCAAAGAGAACAGGAGCAGAATAAATGCCTTGTTTAATGTCTTCAAGTACGGGTTTGCCAAGCGTTTGAGCAGTTGAAGCATAATCTAAATAATCATCCATAATTTGGAAAGAAATCCCAATATTCATTCCGATTTTATAAGCTCGTTTGGTCAATGTATTATTTTTAGAAATTAAAGGAGCGACAGAAGCAGAAAGCGCAAAAAGTTCTCCTGTTTTTCCTGAAATATTTTCAATATAATCATCTAAAGTTTGTTGCAGATTAAAATGATGATTAAGTTGACCAAGCTCACCACCTAATAAACGCTCAATAGAATCAATATTTTTGGTTAAATTTGATAATTCTAATGAGTGTTCAGACATTAGACGAAAGACAGCAATAAATAAATAGTCCCCAGCATAGACGGCAATTTCTGGTCCGTATTTTGCTGACAAAGTAGCTACGCCACGCCGTGTGTCTGCGTGGTCAATGACATCATCATGAACTAAAGTCGCTGTATGCATCATTTCGACAGAGGCCGCAAGTGCCAATCTTTCACTTTCAGAAAGATCAGTAAATCCTGAAAATAAAAGTAAATAAGCTGGACGCAACATTTTTCCGCCTGCATCAAATATATCAAAAATAGCCGATTTAACATCTGAATTTTTGATGGTAACGTGGCTTTTCATTAATTGTTGAACTTGAACCAATTCTTTTTCAAGCTCTGGATAGTCTTTCCAAAAGTTATTTTTTAAGTCCATTGTTTACTTTCTTTAATAAATAGTTCTTGAATAGGTTTAACACGTGTAATTAATTGATTTCCAGCAATGCCTATTGCAAAACCAGCAAGTATTCCAAAAAAGGCAAGCCAAGGCAAATAAAGCATAACAGAGGTTGTCTTAGCTAAAAGAGAAGCCATTGCTAATTGGCCAAAATTATGAAAAAATCCACCAACAGTCGAAATTCCAATCATTGAAACCAGTTTTGGTCCAAATTGCTTCATCAAATACATGGCTAATAGAGATAAGATTCCGCCTGCAAAAGAGTACAGAAAAACGGAAAAACCAGTAAAAAGTGCTGTAATTAATAGACGAAGAATTTGCATGACCCAAACTTGTCGCCATCTTAAAGTGAAAACTGCAATAATCATCACCAAATTGGCAAGGCCCACTTTAGCTCCAGGTGCAAAAGCAAAAAAAGGAGGTAAAGAGCTTTCAATAATTCCCATAACTACCGCAGCAGCTGTTAATAGAGAAACATAAACGTATTCTTTAATATTCATACTTTATAATCTACCTGTTCATCCTTTTGACCACTCATAACTTCAATCACTAAATTATGAGGTAAACAGACGATAGTTTCCCCAGTCTTAGAAATATAGCCCCTTTGGACGTCAATTTGGTCTTTACAATTGGCTTCAACAACCGCAATTTCACCATTTTTAACTTGTATTTTATTATAATCGCCATCTTTATCACGGTAGGTCCAAGTTTGATTTTTATTTAAATCAAAAGTTTTAATCACCTTACCACTAATTCTTAGTTCGGCCTGAGCTCCTTTGGAACCAGTAGCGAAGAAGAACAAAGTTGAAAAAGAAGCGATGAACAGTAGAAAAATAATAACAAAATCAAGCGGTTTTGTCTTTATGCTTTTAAAAAAATTAACCGTGTTTTTAAAGAAGTTCATTAAGATTAATTATAGCAAAATTAATGAAAAAATTCACGAAATCAAAAAGAAAAAGCCTTTCGGCTCTTTCTTATTTTTTAGTGATATTTTTTGAGTCATCTTTAGAAAGCTCTTTTGCTTTTTCAATGATGTAGTTTTTCAAATTCGCACCGATTTGTGGGTGTTCTAAACCATATTCAATTGTTGTTTCAACAAAACCAAGTTTATCACCAACATCGTAACGTTTTCCAGTAAATTCATGAGCGAAAACGCGTTGTGTTTTATTCAAACGTTCGATAGCATCAGTCAATTGGATTTCATTTCCAGCACCGGGAACTTGTGTTTCTAAAACATCAAAAATTTCAGGAGTTAAGAGGTAACGACCGATAATTGCAAGGTCAGAAGGAGCTTCATCAACATTTGGTTTTTCGACAAAACGTTCAACATTGTAAAGGCCTTTAGAAACTTCACCGTTAGGGTCAATGACACCATATTTATCAACATCATCATGAGGAACTTTCATAACCGCAATTGTTGAAGCGTGAGTTTTTTCATAATCATTGATTAGGTCTTTAGTTAAAGGAGTTTCATTTCCGGTAATATTCATTAAGTCATCGCCAAGCATGACTACAAAAGGCTCATTTCCAACAAAAGCTTTAGCTTGGAGAACGGCATGTCCCAATCCTTTTGGATGAGATTGACGGATAAAGTGAAGATTAATATCTGTTGTTTCTTCAACAAGTTTAAGTAATTCTGTTTTTCCTTTTTCAAGCAAATTTTGTTCAAGCTCAATGTTTGAGTCAAAATGGTCTTCAATTGGACGTTTTGCTTTACCAGTAACAATCAAAATATCTTCGATTCCTGATTTCAAGGCTTCTTCAACGATAAATTGAATAGTAGGTTTGTCAACGATTGGCAACATTTCTTTAGCTATCGCTTTAGTTGCTGGCAAAAAGCGAGTTCCTAGACCAGCGGCAGGAATAACAGCTTTACGTACTTTTCTGGCTTTAGTTGGAATAGTGTTTTGTTTCATGGATAATAACTCCTTTATAGTTAGATAAATCGTATTTACTTTTTATTTATTATTAATGAATTCATTTTCCGCACGAGTTTCGCGGCGCATGATATCAAGAATTCCAGTTTTTGCATCTAGATTTTCATAGAGAACTTTGTAAATTGTTTCGGTAATTGGCATATCGATACCTAACTGTTGAGCAAGCTCAAAAGCAGCTTTAGTGGTTGAAACACCTTCAATAACCATTCCCATATTTTTTTCAATATCAGCTAACTTTTCACCGCGACCAAGAGCATCACCCGCACGCCAGTTTCGTGAGTGAATTGAAGTACCTGTTACAATTAAGTCACCAACACCAGACAAACCGCTATAAGTTAAAGGTTCAGCTCCCATTGCCACACCCAAACGAGTAATTTCGGCAAGACCACGCGTAATAATTGCTGCTTTAGCATTATCACCAAAACCAAGACCGTGAAGAGCACCAGCGCCTACGGCAATAATATTTTTAAGGGCGCCAGCTGTTTCAACACCAATAACATCAGTATTAGTATACAGACGGAAGTAGTCGTTGCTAAAGATTGCTTGAGCGTATTTCGCTTCATCATGGTCTTTAGAAGCTGCAGAAATTAAAGTAATATCACGAACAATTGTTTCTTCAGCATGAGAAGGGCCAGAAACTACCACGATTTCTCCTCGCAATTGAGCGGGGATTTCTTCTTCAAGAATAGTAGAAATTCGCTCATGTGTCCCTTGTTCAAGCCCTTTAGAAGCGTGAAGAATGTGGACTTTGTGTTTAAGGACTTCGGCTACTTGTTTTGCGACCAAACGTGTCACTTTAGTTGGTACAACAAATAAAATAGCATCAACGTCTTCTAAAGCTAAATCTAAACGATCAAATGCTTTTATTTTTTCATCCAAAACAACATCTTTAAAATAGCGTGTATTTGTATGCTTTTCATTAATTTCAGCCATCTGTTCTGGGTTATTTCCCCAGATACGAACTTCATGACCATTATCATTAAGAACTTGTGAAAGTGCAGTTCCCCACGAACCTGGGCCTAAAACTGCAATTTTTTGTGGATTCATAGAAATGATCCTTTCTTTCGTTTTGGTTTCCTTTACATTTTAACATAAGCAAGAATAAAAATCAGCCCTAAGTATGATTTAGGGTTCAAATATTATGATAAAATAGAGATATATCCGAAAGGTTATTCTTAAAAATGAAATTTAAAAATTAGAAACTTGTGAGAACAGGACGCAAGCGGGAGGAAAAAAATATGCCAGTCAGTTTATTTATGAATCATCAGGACATGATGTTCGGTTATGGTCATCTAGGAATCGTGAATGTGATTTTTGGATTAGTTCTCTTTTTCTTAATTATAAAAATGATTATCGGAATTAGTTTTATGCGAAAAAACCCCGATGAAAGAGAAGAAGGATATAAGGATAAAGGAATGAGCAAAAAAGAAAATATTGAACGTTACCACGAAGCAGGACTCTCAGATACGGATATTAAAATTTTCCGTGAAAACTTGTCAGAAGCAAAAGAAAATATCAAAACTTGGGAAAAATTACTGAAAAAAGAAGATGATTTACAAGTTGTTGAATCAGTGACAGGTGGTTTAGAAGCCAGCAAACAAACGTTTAAATATATTGTTCAAAATCCACAAGAACTCACAAAACAAAATGAGTTTCTATATAAAGACTTGCCAAACATGGTCAAATTGTCAGAGAAATTCATTGAAATGAAAAAACAATCAGTAAGGACAGAAGAAATCAATCGTGATTTAGATGAAACCTTACTTTTGATAAAAACACTCTCACATTCTATTTCAAAAAACTACCATGAAATTTTGATGGACGATGTCAATGTCATCAAACATCAAGTTGATTTTGACAAATAATTTTACTGACAGACATTTTTAAAATTCTTGTCAGTAAAACTGATGATTCTGTCAGTAAAAAAACAAATATTCCTGTCAATTTTGGCAGGAATCATTTATAATTAAGAGTAAAGAAATATAAGTATAGCAAAGGAAATTAAAGATATGGATAATCCAATTTTAGATGATTTGATGACCAATGATAAAGTCATTAAAGAGGCAGAGCAATTAGATGAACAACAAAAGTCAGAAATTGTAAAAATGCACGAAAAAGCATCTTTAGCAGCAGTAGAAGTTCTTTCTACTGAAGAATTAGAAAAAGCAAAAGAATTATCAAAACAGTTGGATGAATCAAGTGCTCAATCTGTCATTAACTATGGAGCAAGCGCCCAAGATAAGATTTCGGCTTTCTCACAAAGTGTCTTAAATAAAGTTCAGGCACAAGATTTGGGTGAAGTTGGTTCTTCACTGACAGATTTGATGTTTAACTTACAACAAGCCAATCCAAACGAATTGGTAGCTGAAAATAAAGGGATTTTTACCAAAATGTTTGGTAAAGTTAAACGTTCAATTTTTGAAGTGACGCAAAAATACCAAAAAATTGGAGCAGGTATTGATAAAATTTCTGCAAAATTGAACAATGAGCAACAAGGACTTTTGCAAGATAATGAAATGCTCGATAAACTTTACGATGAAAACTTGAATTATTTCAAGGCTTTGAATGTTTATATTGCTGGTGCTGAATTAAAAGTCCAGGAATTAGATACAGAAATTATTCCGCAAGCTCGAAAAGAAGCTCAAGATTCTACTGACAATGCCTTGATTGTTCAAAAAGTGAATGATTTAGAATCATATAAAAATCGCTTAGAAAAACGAGCTCATGACTTACGTCTTGCTCGTCAGCTGACAATTCAACAAGCCCCACAAATTCGTCTCATTCAAAATACCAATCAAGAATTAGCTGAGAAAATCCAAACTTCAATTAATACTGCCATTCCACTATGGAAAAATCAGGTTGCGATTGCTTTGACCCTCTTAAAACAAAAAGATGCTTTGACAAGTCAACGTATTGTTTCAGAAACAACCAACGATTTGTTGCGTAAAAATTCAGAAATGCTTAAAGCATCAACAATTGAGGCTGCAACTGAAAATGAACGTGGTTTAGTAGATATTGAAACATTAAAATTAACTCAACAAAACTTAGTTGATACTATTCAAGAAACTATGAGAATTCAGGCTGAGGGACGCCAAAAACGTCAACAAGGTGAAGTTGAACTTTCTAAAATGGAAGAAGAAATTAAAGAAAAATTGTTACAATTATCAAATAATAAACAATTAAATTAAATTTTAAAATTACTGACAGAAATTGAGCGCTATTTTCATCTGCTAAAGTATGATTTGTATAGGCTCAGGCAAAATCTGTCAGTAATTTTTATAGCGATAATTGGTATATACTGTTTATTGACAAAAAAGATAAAGGGTGCTAAAATTAAAGAAAAAGAAGAGGAGATATTTATGACTTACTATATTAAAGCAGATCAATTTTTCTACGCTTATGAAACAAAAAAAGGTGGTTTCTTAGAAATTACTGATGGAAAATTTGGAGAGTGGACAGAAGAAGCGCCAGCAGGAGCTGATGTTTTAGATTATTCAGGTCAATCAATTGCCCCAGGTCTTGTTGAAACACATATCCATGGTTTTGGAGGAGCTGATGCCCAAGATGCTGAAGTTGAAGGAATTATGGGAACAATGTCAGAAGGTTTGTTGTCAGCAGGGGTTACTTCATTTTTACCAAGTCCTTTGACCGATGACCACGAAGGATTGAAAGCAGTTTGTACGGTCGTAGGAGAACATTACCAAGAAGCTCGCGGAGCCAAAGTACGTGGTATTTTCTTTGAAGGTCCATTCTTTACAGAAGAAAAGAAAGGGGCTCAAAACCCTAAATACATGCGTGATGCCAAAATGTGGGAACTTGAAGATTGGCAAGAAGCAGCGCATGGAATGCTCAAAAAAATCGGTCTTGCCCCAGAACGTGATGGTTCAGAAGACTTCATCCGTAAAGCGACTGAATCAGGTGTTGTTATTGCATTGGGACATTCAAATGCGACTTATAAACAAGCGGTTGCTGGTGTTCAAGCTGGAGCATCTGTTTGGGTTCACACCTTTAACGGAATGTCTGGAATGACTCACCAAGAACCAGGAATGGTTGGAGCAATTTTAAATACACCAAACACTTATGCTGAGTTAATTTGTGATGGTCACCATGTTCGTCCAGAAGCAGCTGAAATTGTAATGAAAATGAAAGGCGCTGACCATGTTGTTTTGATCACAGACTCAATGCGTGCCGCAGGACTTCCTGATGGACCTTATATGCTTGGCGAATACGAAGTAGAAGTTCGTGATGGAGCCGCATGGCTTCCAACAGGACGTCCTGCTGCTTCAATTTTAACACTTAAGACAGCTGTTAAAAATGTCATTGACTGGGGGATTGCCACACCAGCAGAAGCAATTATGATGGCTTCATTGACACCAGCAAAATCTGTAAACATTGATGATGTTTGTGGTCAAATAAAACCAGGTTTGTCAGCTGATTTTATCGTTTTAGACAATGATTTTGATTTAGTTGCAACTTATCTTGATGGTGAAAAACGCTATGAAGCGTAATATAAAAAATGAATTTCGCAAGGAATTCATTTTTTTATGAAAATATTTCATTTTTCAAGTTGAATAATCAGAAAAACAAACAAAAAGGTAAAATATTATTTACTTTTTTGTTAAAATATAAAAGAGTAGAATAGCTATTATTATGTCATATTATAGAAGAATTAAGAGCAAATGAAGTCTATAAATTTTATTTGAAAATGCTAGAAAACCCTTGCAAAATAAGGCTTAGAAAAAAAGAAACAATGAAAACGTTTCATACAGTTTGTAAAGAGATTTTTTTATAAATACGTGATATAATGAACTAGACAACAAATGAACATGGTAGAAATATTAATAACGTTTACGTATTTTTGCTATGTATCTCAATTTCGGAGGACAGATTTAAATGAAACGCATTGCAGTTTTGACTTCTGGTGGTGATGCCCCAGGAATGAATGCGGCTATTCGTGCAGTTGTTCGCAAAGCAATTTCTGAAGGTATCGAAGTTTACGGTATCAATCACGGATATGCGGGCATGGTTGCGGGAGATATTTTCCCGCTTACGTCAGCTTCAGTTGGTGATAAAATCGGTCGTGGTGGTACATTCTTGTACTCAGCACGCTACCCAGAATTTGCTCAAGTAGAAGGACAACTTGCTGGGATTGAGCAACTTAAAAAATTCGGTATCGAAGGTGTCGTTGTAATCGGTGGTGATGGTTCTTATCATGGAGCTATGCGTCTTACAGAACATGGTTTCCCAGCTATCGGACTTCCAGGAACAATTGATAACGATATCGTAGGAACTGATTTTACAATTGGATTTGATACAGCTGTTTCAACAGTTGTAGATGCCTTGGATAAAATCCGTGATACTTCATCATCACATAACCGTACTTTCGTTGTAGAAGTAATGGGACGTAATGCTGGAGATATCGCTTTGAATGCTGGTATCGCTGCTGGTGCAGATGATATTTGTATTCCAGAAAAAGAATTTAAGTTTGAAAACGTAGTTAACAACATTAACAAAGGCTACGAAAAAGGTAAAAATCACCACATCATCGTTCTTGCTGAAGGTGTAATGACTGGTGAAGAATTTGCTACAAAACTTAAAGAAGCTGGTTATAAAGGAGACCTTCGCGTTTCTGTCCTTGGACACATCCAACGTGGTGGTTCACCAACCGCTCGTGACCGTGTTCTTGCTTCACGTATGGGTGCTCGTGCTGTTGAATTGCTTCGTGATGGAATCGGTGGTGTAGCCGTTGGTATCCGCAATGAAGAACTTGTAGAAAGTCCAATTCTCGGAACAGCTGAAGAAGGAGCACTCTTTAGTTTGACTACTGAAGGTGGAATCAAAGTAAATAACCCGCATAAAGCTGGTCTTGAACTTTACCGTCTTAACTCAGCACTCAACAATCTTAACCTTAACTAAGTTACTGCAAATCTGTTTCTAGTTAAGTGTTAAACGCATAATTAGGGCAGAGATATATAATTAATCATTATAGGAGAAAAACACAAAATGAATAAACGTGTAAAAATCGTCTCAACTCTTGGACCTGCTGTCGAAATTCGTGGTGGCAAAAAATTTGGTGAAAGCGGCTATTGGGGAGAATCTCTTGACGTCGAAGCATCAGCAAAAAACATTGCAGCTTTGATTGAAGAAGGCGCAAATGTCTTCCGTTTCAACTTCTCACACGGTGACCATCCTGAACAAGGTGCTCGTATGGCAACAGTTCACCGCGCTGAAGAAATCGCTGGTCATAAAGTAGGTTTCTTGCTTGATACTAAAGGTCCTGAAATGCGTACAGAACTCTTTGCTGACGGTGCTGATGCAATCAGCGTTGTTACTGGAGATAAATTCCGCGTTGCAACTAAACAAGGTCTTAAATCAACTCCTGAATTGATTGCTTTGAACGTAGCTGGTGGTCTTGATATCTTTGATGATGTTGAAATCGGTCAAACTATTTTGATTGACGATGGTAAGCTTGGTTTGTCATTGACTGGTAAAGATGCAGCAACTCGTGAATTTGAAGTTGAAGCACAAAATGATGGTGTTATTGGTAAACAAAAAGGTGTTAATATTCCTAACACTAAAATTCCTTTCCCAGCTCTTGCTGAACGTGATGATGCGGATATCCGTTTCGGACTTTCACAACCTGGTGGAATCAACTTTATCGCTATCTCATTCGTACGTACTGCAAATGACGTTAACGAAGTACGTCGTATTTGTGAAGAAACTGGAAATCCACACGTACAACTTTTGGCTAAAATTGAGAACCAACAAGGTATCGAAAACCTTGATGAAATCATCGAAGCAGCTGATGGTATCATGATCGCTCGTGGTGACATGGGTATCGAAGTTCCATTTGAAATGGTTCCAGTTTACCAAAAATTGATCATCAGCAAAGTTAACAAAGCAGGTAAAATTGTTGTTACTGCAACAAACATGCTTGAATCAATGACTTACAATCCACGTGCTACACGTTCAGAAATTTCAGACGTATTCAACGCTGTTATTGACGGAACTGACGCAACAATGCTTTCAGGTGAATCTGCTAATGGTAAATACCCACGCGAATCAGTTCGTACAATGGCTACTGTTAACAAAAACGCTCAAACAATGTTGAAAGAATACGGACGTCTTCACCCAGAACGTTACGACAAATCAACTGTAACAGAAGTAGTTGCTGCATCAGTTAAAAATGCTGCAGAAGCTATGGATATCAAATTGATTGTTGCTTTGACTGAATCTGGTAACACTGCTCGTTTGATTTCTAAACACCGTCCTAATGCTGATATCTTGGCTATTACATTTGACGAAAAAGTTGAACGTGGATTGATGATTAACTGGGGTGTAATCCCAACGATGACTGAAAAACCTTCATCTACAGATGACATGTTTGAAGTCGCTGAAAAAGTTGCTTTGGCTTCAGGTTTAGTTGAATCTGGTGACAATATCATCATCGTTGCTGGTGTTCCAGTTGGTACTGGTCGCACAAATACAATGCGTATCCGTACTGTTAAATAATTTGTCAATTAAGAATCTTAAAACAATAATGCCTGCCGCTATCGACAGGCCCTATTGTTGAAAAGATTATATTTTATAAAATACTCGTTTATAATTTGAAAGGAATTAAAGAAAATCATGGCTGATAAACAACGTAAAAAAGTTATCCTTGTAGGTGACGGTGCTGTAGGTTCATCATACGCTTTTGCTCTTGTAAACCAAGGGATTGCACAAGAATTGGGAATTGTTGACCTTTTTAAAGAAAAAACTCAAGGAGATGCAGAAGACCTTTCTCATGCCTTGGCATTTACTTCACCTAAAAAGATTTACTCTGCAGACTACTCTGATGCAAGCGACGCTGACCTCGTTGTCTTGACTTCTGGTGCTCCACAAAAACCAGGTGAAACTCGTCTTGACCTTGTTGAAAAAAATCTTCGTATTACTAAAGATGTTGTCACTAAAATTGTTGCTTCAGGTTTCAAAGGAATCTTCCTTGTTGCTGCTAACCCAGTTGACATCTTGACATACGCTACTTGGAAATTCTCAGGTTTCCCTAAAAACCGCGTTGTAGGTTCAGGTACTTCACTTGATACTGCACGTTTCCGTCAAGCATTGGCAGAAAAAGTTGATGTTGACGCTCGTTCAATCCACGCATACATCATGGGTGAACACGGTGACTCAGAATTTGCCGTTTGGTCACATGCTAACGTTGCGGGTGTTAAATTGGAACAATGGTTCCAAGAAAATGACTACCTTAACGAAGCTGAAATTGTTGAATTGTTTGAATCTGTACGTGATGCTGCTTACTCAATCATCGCTAAAAAAGGTGCAACATTCTACGGTGTCGCTGTAGCTCTTGCTCGTATTACTAAAGCAATTCTTGATGATGAACATGCAGTACTTCCTGTATCAGTATTCCAAGATGGACAATATGGCGTAAGCGACTGCTACCTTGGTCAACCAGCAGTAGTTGGTGCTGAGGGTGTTGTTAACCCAATCCACATTCCATTGAACGATGCTGAAATGCAAAAAATGGAAGCTTCTGGTGCTCAATTGAAAGCAATCATTGACGAAGCTTTTGCTAAAGAAGAATTTGCTTCTGCAGTTAAAAACTAAAAATAAAAAGAGTTGGTTGAGATTTCAACTAGCTCTTTTTTTATTTTAAATTAAATTTGTTGTTAAGCTAAAAATAAAATAAAAAGTCTGTTGTTGATGAACAGACTTTTTTATTTTTGTAAATTTATTTAGATTTGATGTAGTTAACACCATCAGCCTTAGGCGCAATTGCTTTTCCAAGAAAGAGTGCCAAGACAATAATTGTAAAGACATACGGAGCCATTTGTAGGAATGAAGAAGGGATTTCTTTGATTCCAGGGATTTGACCACCGACAACAGCAAGTGAGGTAAAAAGCCCAAAGAGAAGTGATGATAACATTGCTCCAATAGGATTCCATTTACCGAAAATCATAGCTGCAAGTGAAATGAACCCTTGACCAGCAATTGTTGAAACTGAGAAGTTACCAGAAATTGCTTGAGCATAAATTGCACCACCTACACCACCGAGGACACCTGAGAGAAGCACCCCAGCCCAACGGTAGGCATAAACGTTAATTCCAAGGGTATCAGCTGCTTGTGGGTTTTCACCAACTGAACGAAGGCGAAGACCGAACCGCGTTTTAAATAGAACGTACCAAGCGAGAATGGCTACAACAATTGCAAGAAACCCTGGTAGAGAAGTTTGACTAAAGAAGATTTTACCAATGACAGGAATATTTGATAGTAGTGGAACGTTCCAATAACCGATTTGTTCATTGATATTAATTTGACCTTGTTGATAGAAAACTTGAAGTAGGAAAACTCCGAGTGCTGGAGCCATCAAGTTGAGTACAGTACCAGATACGATATGGTCTGCTCTTAAGTTTACTGTAGCCACCGCATGAAGAGAAGAGAAGAGTGCCCCAATTAAAGCTCCAAAAAGGATTGAGAGCCATGGAGTCATACTTCCAAACATTCCGGCAGTAGTTAGGTTGAATACAACGGAACTGAAAGCTCCGATAGTCATTATTCCTTCAAGACCGACATTGACGATACCGCCTCGTTCAGAGAAGACACCACCAATACTTGTAAAGATCAGAGGAGTTGAATAAATGAGCATATTAGCGACAATGATTTGTAAAGTATTTACAAGATTCATGCTTTTTCTCCTTTCTTCTTAGCAGCTTCTGATGCTTTGATTTCTTTAGCTTTTGGTAACATGACTTCAATAATAAACTTCACCGCGATGAAGAAAATAATTGATGCAGTAACGACTTTAACGATTTCTGGTGGAATACCATCATTTGTCATACCAGGAGCACCTGTTTGAAGAACTGAGAAAAGAAGAGCGGCAAAGAGAATACCGATAGGACTATTACCACCAAGAAGGGCAACAGCCATACCGTTGAATCCGATATCAAGCGATGCCGATTGAGAAACAAAGTTTTGCATGTATCCAAATCCGTAAACAACACCACCAAGACCAGCAAGGGCACCAGCAACAACCATAGATAAGATAAGGGTACGTTTTGCTGAAATACCAGCATATTCCGAAGCATCAGGATTTAAACCAACAGCTTTGATTTCAAATCCTAGAGTTGTTTTTGTAAAGATAATCGCCATAATCACAAGGGCAATCAATGCGATAATTAATCCAATATTTAAGGTTGAATTATCAGTTAATGACGACATCCAATTTGTTCTGAAAGAAGCATTGGCACTAATTAGTTTTGTTTGGTCAGTAGTATTATCCATCAGGATACTTTTTTGGAACATGCTATGAATCATAAATGTTGAGAAGAACAACATGATATAGTTCAGCATGATTGTGGTGATAACTTCTGATGTTCCAAGGAGAGCACGAAGAATACCTGGTATGAATCCCATAAATGCTCCGAAGAACATTCCAATGATTACAACTAAAGGAATCATCAATAGACGTGGGATATCTGGGAAACTCAAAGCAAACCACATCGAGCTAATCCAACCAGCAAGTGCTTGACCAGACATTCCGATATTGAAGAGCCCTACTTTCATTGCTACCGCAAAAGATAAAGCTGTCAAAATTAGTGGGCCCATTGTTTGTAAGGTTTCACCGATTGCTCTTGCATTTCCTAAAGCAGAAATGAAGAGGTCTTCATAACCCCAAATTGGATTGTAGCCAAAGGCTAGCATGATAATTGCTCCCAATAAGAAACCAAAAACAATGGCTACCAGAGGAACAAGGACTTTTTTCGTTTTACTATTCATTTATGTTTCCTCCAACCATTAAAATACCGAGCTCTTGTTTTGTGGTTGATTCAGGTCTTACAATTCCCTGAATTTGACCATCGTGAATAACAGCGATTCGGTCGGAAACATTTAGAATTTCATCAAGTTCAAAAGAAATAACAAGAACTGCTTTTCCTTCATCACGAGCTTGAATTAAACGTTTATGAATATATTCAATCGCACCAACATCAAGTCCACGAGTGGGCTGTGATACGATTAGGAGGTCAGGATTTCGGTCGATTTCACGGGCAATAATTGCTTTTTGCTGATTACCACCAGAAAGAGAAGCAGCAGAAACCCATTCACCAGCACCACGAACGTCAAATTCTTCCATGAGTTTGCGAGCGTGACTATTTATTTGGTTATAATCAAGGAAACCATATTTGCTCATTGGTGGTTTGTAGTAGGTTTGCAAAGCAATATTTTCGGCTACTGTCATTTCCAAAACAAGACCGTCCCGATGTCTGTCTTCTGGGACATGCCCGACAGATTGTTCCGTGATTTTACGAGGACGTTGATTGGTAATGTCTTTGTTGTGGAGTTTAATAGAACCTGAATCAACCTTTGTCAAACCAGTAATAGCTTTCACTAATTCTGTTTGACCATTTCCATCAATTCCGGCGACCCCTACAATTTCACCGGCACGAACATCAAGTGATAATCCTTTAACTTTTAGAGAACCGCGACTTTCTTTGATATTTAAGTCCTTAATTTCGAGGACAATATCTTTAGGTTGAGCAGGAGCTTTTTCGGTGATGAATGAAACTGAGCGTCCAACCATTAATTCTGCAAGTTCTTGGTTTGTTTTGTCACCAAGTTCAACAGTATCAATTGATTTACCACGACGAATAACTGTGATACGGTCAGCAACCGCACGGATTTCATCCAATTTATGTGTGATGAGGATGATTGACTTGCCTTCTTTAATTAAATTCTTCATGATTTGCATCAATTCAGAAATTTCAGCTGGAGTCAAAACCGCTGTTGGTTCATCAAAAATTAAGATATCAGCTCCACGATAGAGTGTTTTTAAGATTTCAACCCTTTGTTGCTGACCGACAGAAATATCACGGATGAGCGCATCAGGTTCAACAGAAAGACCATAACGCTCAGAAAGTTCAAGTATTTTTTTCTTAGCAGTCTTTAAATCGAGATTGATTCCTTTAGTAACTTCATTACCAAGGATGATGTTTTCAGTAACTGTGAAGGCGTCAACTAACATGAAGTGTTGGTGAACCATTCCGATACCGAGGTTTGCTGCTTTAGACGGAGAGTCGATATTTTCGAGCTTTCCCTTAACGTGGACTTCACCTTCGCTAGGCTCGAGGAGTCCTGAGAGAATATTCATCAAGGTTGACTTACCGGCTCCATTTTCGCCGAGCAAAGCATGAATCTCACCTTTCTTCAACTCAAGATTGACTTTGTCATTAGCGACAAAATCACCAAAACGTTTGGTGACATCAATCATTTGAATGACAGTTTCATTTGCCATATTGGCTCCTTCTTATAAAATAATATAATAATGTAAATTGTAAAAATTACAAATTTAATTATATCAAATTTGTCCAATTTATGAAAGCCCCGTCATTCCAATAATGAGAGTGTTTTTCCTAATAATTGGTTTTTAAAAAACCTTGGTTAAAATACAGTTATTTTTCAGTTAAAAAGATTTATTTTTGTCGCTTTAATAAATCAATTTCAATACTGATTGTTACTTTCAAGGATTCAAATTTCTTTAAATTTTCAATTCCTTCGGGTTTGATTTTCCAATAATGTGGTGTCATCAATAGCAGACTTAATAAATCCTCGGTAGATTGGATGGTAACATTATATGAAAAATTTTCTTGTTCAACGGAAAAACCGGGAAAAGATTTGATAGATGAAGTTTTTATTTTTTCATGAATTTCAGGATAAATAATATTTTTTAATTCGATAAGATGATTGTTTGCGGCTCTGACAATAATAATATTTCCGTCGTCAGTAAGGATTCGGTCGATTTCTGGAACAGAGTATTCGGCAAACATTGATAAAACGGTACTGACAGATTTTTCTTTGAAAGGAAGTTTGGCAAAATTAGCGACTAACCAATGAATCATTGGATTTTTTTTAGCTGCCATGCGAATTCCTAATTTAGAAATATCCATTCCATAGAAATTAGAGGATTTCGGGGCAATTTCTTTTTGGAAGCGTGAAAGGTAGTAGCCCTCGCCGCAACCAATATCAAGGATAGCTTGGTCAGTTGAATGAGATTTTTTAAGTCTTTGATTAACTCTATCTGATAGTTTTTCATAATAGCCTTTGGCGAGAAAGTCGCGTCTGGCTGCCATCATTTCTTTTGAGTCGCCAGAAGTTTTTTTGGCATTTAAAAGAAGGTTGAGGTAACCTTCCTTAGCTAAATCAAAAGTATGGTTATTTTCACACTTATAAGTATTTTGTTCCTTTATGAGCAAGTGGCTGCATACAGGGCAGCTGATGATTTCAGACATTTGTTCTCCAATATAAAAATTAAGTTTTGTCAGTAAAATTTACTTACCAATTTTGCGAGATTTAATGACAGATTCGTCAGGAGTCACTCGAATCGTTTTTTCACGGTCGTAAGTAACGAACCCTGGAGCTGTTCCTGTTGGTTTGTGTAATTTTTTTACATCTAAAACATCCACTTGGACAAGGTTGGAATAGCGTGCTTTGCTGAAATAGGCTGCTAATTCCCCAGCAAAAGTAATTGTTTCATCAGATGGATTTGTATTTCCTGTAATCAAAACATGGCTTCCCGGAATATCCTTAACGTGAAACCAAAGATCGCCACGGCGTGAAAGTTTGAAACTGACTTGTTCATTTTGTAAGTTATTTTTACCTACTAAAATAATTGTTCCATCTTCAGCTTGATATTTTTCTGGTGGGAGCATTTTTTGCTTTTTATTACGATATTTTTGCTTAATATAGCCTGTTTGAATTAATTCTTCACGAATATCAGCAATTTCAGCCACGTCAGCATTTTCAAGATTTGATTCAACAGATTCTAAATAATGTATCGTTTCCTTGGTCTTGGCAATTTGCTCTCCTAAAAATTTGACGGCTTGTTTCAATTTTTGATAACGATGGAAATAACGTTGAGCGTTTTGAACAGGACTTAAAGCTGGATTTAGAGCAATTTCAATTGGTTCATTAGTATAGTAATTTTCCAAAGTTACATTTGATTTATCATTAGGAACTTGATTTAAAAATGTATTAAGCAGTTCACCTTTTTGACGGAAAATTTCAGCGTTGTCAGTCGCAAGTAATTCTCGTTCTTGTTTTTTTAATTTATCACGATTTTTCTTCAGTTCATTTTGAATTTTTTTAATGACAGAAGCAGCAACCTGTTTAACACGGTCACGTTCGGCCTTATCCGCATAATAAGTATCAAGCATTTCAGAGAGACTGTCAAAACTTACAAATTCGTCAGCAAGTTTGATACTGGAAAAAGTATCGTTAGGATAAATTGATGGAGTGACTGTCAGTAATTTTTCTTTGAATTCTTTTACTGACAGACCTGTCAACGCATTTTTAGAATCACGTCCGATTCCTTGTAATTTTTGTTGTAATTGTTCAGTTTGTAAAGCTTCAAAAATTTCTTCGTCAGTAGCTTTGAAAGGGTCAATAGCAGTATTTAAAGGTGGTGCAATATAAGTTGAACCTGGTAGAATTGTGCGATATTGATTCTGTGAAAAGCCAATATGTTTAATGGATTCAATAATTTTTTGCGAGGTTTTTTCTAGTAAAATAATATTACTATGTTTACCCATAATTTCTGTAATCAAAGCAATTTTTAAACGGTCACCAATTTCATCTTTGGTTGAAATATGGAAAATAATCTGACGATCATTGCCCACTTGTTCAATTTGTTCAATAAAAGCGCCCGCCAAATATTTGCGTAAAATCATCACAAAATTATTTGGATTTTGTGGATTTTGAAAATCAGTTTTGGTCAGCTGAACACGACCAAAAACAGGGTGTGCTGAGAGTAAAAGTTTATGAGATTTACCAGCTGACCGAACTGTTAAAACAAGTTCTTGGTCAAAAGGTTGATTAATTTTTTGAATACGTCCACCAACCAACGGTTGAAGTTCAGCCGTCATGTGGTGTAAAAAAATACCATCAAAGGACATTAAGTGCCTCTTTCGTTTTATAATTCTTATAAGCAGTTTTCACTGTTAATTAGGGAGTGATTATATCTTTTCGATTTATTGACAAACCTGTCAGTAAATACGATGAGTTTTATAATTATTTCTATGCCAATTTTACCAAAAAAAGAATAATTTTTCTTCTATTATTGAAGAAGGGCTAGTATTTCTTTAAAAAATTTTGAAAAAACTTTGGATAAGTGATAAAGTAACTTTTATCAGTAAAAAATGTTAAAATAAAATAGAAATAAGTTCAGGAAAATTAGTAAATTAGAAAATATAGGATAATTAAATGAATAAAATTGTCGGCATAGTTGAGCGTATTCTACGGATTGTCATGTTTGTCGTTGCTGTAGCAATGCTTGGAGGAGCTCTCTTTTTAATAGGTATTCATCAAACGAATAAAAACTTAGAAAAGACAGCTGTTTCAGGACAAATTGTATATGGAACAGAGGTTAAAGCCATTCATGAAGTGTCATATGTTTTTGAAGGAAAAGAGTATCAAAAGCGGCCTTTAGATGTTTATTTTCGAAAATTAGGAAACGCCGGTGAAAAGATTAAAGTATATGTGGTTGAAGACCATCCTACTCGTATTTTTATTTCAAAGACTGGGCGACCGCTCATCGATTCGGCAGGACTGATTGGAGGTTGGAGCTTGGTTTTATTACTAATTTTATTTGGAGAACATCAACTTTTACGAAGAATGAAAATGTTAGAAGAAAGTTCCGAGAAATAAATAAAATACAAAATAAAATCAACTAAAATAAAAAAACAAAAATAAAGAATGCTATCATTAGTATTTTTTTATTTTGAAATGGAAACTATAGCATCAAACTTTCGATGGAGATTAAATCGAGGACCTAACTTTCAGGTATCACAACTGATACTTCAGGAAATGTAAGTGATCCAACAAACTTTATTATTCCGGTCTTGACTTCTAGAATGACAATAGGTAATACTGGGAATAATATGGAAGTAAGTGTTTTTCAAGTGGTAAATTACCAGTAACAAATGATGCAAATACTGGCTGGCTTGGTGTAATTGGAACAGTCATTCAATCTCTGCTTGGTAGTCTTTTGTTCTGGCGTAAGAATAAAAAGAAGGATGAAAGCTAACATCAATAAAATTTTTCAAACAAATAATTAGTTAAAGTTTATAAAATACGATAGAATAAAAGAGTCAAGGCACATCCAACCTTGACATCTCTGAAATTCTTTTCAAATTACAAACATTGAGCCAGTTCATTCGACTGGCTTTTTTGTTTAATGGGGTATTCAAATTATCTATATCAAAAAGTAAACTTTTTTCTTCATAAAATGTTATTTTTTTGGTATAATTACGTTAAGAGAATGAAATGATTCTCTGTATCCTTTAGATTTTTTTAAGCTATATAGTAGTTTTAGAGATGACCTGTTCGGTTAATCAACTAAGAGCACTAATGGGAGGAAATCAATTGTCTAAAAAAATATCAGTAAAAGTGGTCAAAAATAGTAAACAACAAACAGAGAGAAATACTCTGCTTGCAGACACCTTTGAAAATCGATGGTTCCAAAACGAATGGAAGCATAAATTTAAGACATTAACTTCTGGGGGGAGAAAATAAGTATTAAACAAAGGCCATCAAAATGATGGCTTTTATTATTTAATAGGGTATGCATACAAACTTTAGTTAAATAACAAAAAAATTAAATAAAAATAATATATATTTACAAAAGATTAAATATTTAATATAATATATTTATAAATGAGAAAAAAATAACAAAAAACAAAAAAGGAAATTATGCCATGATTAAATTATTTTCTTCGACAAACTGTAGCTCAAGTAAAAAAATGAAACAATGGTTAATTACAAACAAATTAGAATTTGAAGAAATAAGTATCTTAGAAAATACTTTATTAAAAAAAGATATTTTAAGAATACTCTCATTAACGGAAAATGGAGTTGAGGAAATTATTTCTAAAAGAAGTAGTGCTTATAAAAAACTATCAAAAACCATTGATTTTGATGCGCTCACTCTAAATTCACTCGTAGAGCTAATTGTTCAGAATCAAAAATTACTGCGTCGTCCACTTGTGGTGGATGAACATCGGTTGCAAGTAGGCTATAACGAAGATGATATTCGTAAATTTCTTCCACGAAAAGTCAGGCAGCTTGGCCTGATGACCGCTATTGAAAATGTTCGAATTTGGGATCAGGCAAAATAAGAATATCTAGTGAGGGTTTGTTGGATTTTCTGAATATCTCTATCTTATTTTTTAAAAGTTAATTTTTGATTTTTGACTAATAAAAAGCTACAATTTTAACTATAAATAATTTGTTATCTATAAATTACTATAACTGAACTCGTTTAAAATAGCGAATTCAGTTATTTTATGGAAAATATGTAGATTGAGAGAAAAAATGAGAATTACAATTGCCGGTGCAGGAGCGATGGGGAGTCGCTTTGGTTTAATGCTTCATAAAGGTGGCAATGAAGTAACCCTTATAGATGGATGGCCTGAACACGTTAAAGCGATTAAAGAGCATGGTTTGCATGCTAATTACAACGGAGAAGAACTGACCGCACATCTATCGGTTGAGTTACAATCTGAGATTTCTTCTAAAGAAAAAACAGATTTAATTATTTTGTTTACAAAAGCCATGCAATTAGATAAGATGCTACAAGATATTAAACCGTTAATTGACGAGCATACCAAGGTACTTTGCTTACTAAATGGAATTGGCCACGAAGATACTATTGAAAAATATGTTTCGAAAAATAATATATTTATTGGTAATACTATGTGGACTGCTGGATTAGAAGGTCCAGGTAAAGCTAAATTATTTGGTGATGGTTCGGTTGAGCTGCAAAATCTTATTTCAGGTGAGGAAGAAACGGCTAAAAAGTTAGCAGAAATATTATCAGAATCGGAACTGAATGCTAAATATTCTAACAATATTCATTATTCTATTTATAGAAAAGCTTGTGTTAATGGAACAATGAATGGACTTTGTACTATTTTAGACACTAATATGGCCGGATTAGGTAAAACAAAACCAGCACATGATATGGTTGTTACTATTGTTAATGAATTTTCAGCAGTAGCAAAATTTGAGAATGTAAACCTTGATGTTGCTGAAGTAGTTCAGCATGTTGAAACCTGTTTTGATCGTGACACAATTGGATTACATTATCCTTCCATGTATCAGGATTTGATTAAAAATAATCGATTGACAGAGATTGACTATATTAATGGTGCTGTTTCACGTAAAGGTAAAAAATATAAGGTAGCCACACCTTATTGTGATTTTTTAACACAATTAGTTCACAGCAAAGAAGAGTTATTAAAAGCAAAATAATAAATAATTGGATTCATTGAAATACTAGTGTTAATGCTAGTATTTTTGTTTTATCAGATATTCTATCAATGAATGATATAAAACTATTTGATAATGTTATAATGAAAGATGAATATTACAAGGATTAAGATTATTTTTGGGGGATAGAGATATGAAATTTTTACACACATCAGACTGGCATATTGGAAGAACACTCAATGGTTTTTCTTTATTGGAAGAACAAAAATATGCATTTGAGCAAATTTTATCTTTGGCAAAACAAAATCAAGTTGATGGAATTATCATTGCTGGAGATCTTTATGACCGAACAGTTCCGAGTGCAGAATCAGTTATAACATTCAATCAGATGCTGAGAGAGATGAATATTATAGAAAAGTTTCCTATTTATATGATTTCAGGGAATCATGATGGAGCCAAAAGACTAAGTTACGCTAAGGACTGGTTGGATTTTAATAATTTACATCTACGAACATCTCTTGAGGAAGCCTTTATTCCAGTGGAAACAAAAGAAACTCAGATTTTTTTACTCCCCTTTTTTGACCCAATGGATGCAAGAATATATTTTTCGAATCAGGGATTAGATGAAGAAGACACAAAGCAAATTAAGACAATTGATGATGCGATGACGTTGGTAATTTCTAAGATGAAAAGTCAGTTCAATAATAAGAAAAATCAGGTTTTAGTCACTCATTTTGCGGTGAGTCCTCATAAAGAAGAAATTGATTTAACAAGTGAAACCCCATCTAAAGTAGGTGGATTATCGACCTTAAATGTTTCACAATTTTCAGATTTTGATTATGTTGCGTTAGGTCATATTCATACTAGGTTAGCTTCCCCAAGTGATAAAGTACAGTATTCGGGGAGTCCAGTAAAATTTAATACCAAAGAAGCGTCAACGCAAAAAGGAATCTTTGTTGTTGAAATTAAAGAAAAAATGCTCAACTCTAACTTTCTTCCATTACAAGTAAAAACAGATTTAGTAGTTCTTGAAGAAGAATGGGATCAACTCATAAACCGTGATTTTTATGAAAAGCAACCACTAAATAAATCTTGGTTTGCGATTACAATTAAAAATTTTGATCGGACGAAACTCGTGGGACAAAATTTACGTGCCCAACTCCAAAAGATTTATGGAACAATTATAGAACTTGACTATCAATTTGAAAAAAAACAATTAAAAAGAAGTAGGAGTCAAGATATTGAAACGTTAGATAATGTGGAAATTCTTTCTAGTTTTTATAAATTTACTACAGGGGAAACGCTAGATGATGTACAAACAGCAATCATCGAAAGTACATTTAATGAATTAGAAGGAGAAAAATAAAAATGAAGCCTATATATTTGGAAATGAATTATTTTGGCCCCCATGAGAATTCTGTCGTAGATTTTCGACTGCTAGATGAATCTCCTATATTTCTAATTAGTGGGGACACAGGCGCTGGAAAATCCACGATATTTGACGCGATGACATATGCGTTGTTTGGAACAACAACGGGTGATAGAGATGCCAAAGAAATGAGAAGTCAGTTTGCAACAGCTGATGATAGGACAAGCGTGACTTTTTATTTTGAACAAGGAAATCTTTTATACAGAATTGAAAGAAGTCCTGAACAAAAACTCTCAAAGAAACGAGGCAGTGGATCAACTCTTCAAAAATCAACAGCGAAATTAGCTATTGTAGATAGAGTAAAAGGAATCGAGAAAAATAATATTGCAATAAATCCTAAAAACGTTGGAGAAGAAATCACTCGTCTTTTACATCTGAATGCCGAACAATTTAAAAAAATAATTCTTCTACCTCAAAATGATTTTTCGAGATTTTTGAAGTCTTCTACTCCAGATAAAGAGGCAATATTAAAAAGAATATTTGGTACCTACATTTTTACATCTTTTAGCAATGAGATAAAGGCTAAAAATTCAGAGATGAACGCGGTTTATTTAGAACATGATCGAAAACAACAAAATTTATATGAGTCATCAATTTGGAATCCTTTTGAGTTAAAAGAACTAGAAGATGCAGCTGAACAAGAAAAACTGGATCTAGTCACGTCTCTATGGAAGGATCGTGTTGCGAGAAAAAATGAGATAGAAGGTCAAACTTTTGAACAAGAAGAAAAAGTAACTTCGATAGAAATAGCTTATAAATCCGCGTTGGAATTAGAAAATCAGTTTAAAAATCTAAATAATTTAGAAAATGATTACCAGCAGAATATTATTGAAAAGTCAGCTATTTTTGAAGAAAATTCCGAATATCTAAAAAAATTGAAATGGGCCTCCCCCTTAAAAGAAAGTATTCATGAATTAGAACAAGATATAAAACAGTCAAAAAGCTTGAAAAGTAATATTGCTGGGGTAATTTCTGAAAAAGCAAAAGATGAAATTCTTTTGAAAAAATTAACAAAAGAAAAAGAGGACTTAAATAAACAGCAAGAAAATATTAATGAGAATAAAAAAAAAGCAGAAAAAATATTTGTCCAGATTCAGCTATCACTTCAGGTAGAAAGAAAGCAATCAAAGGTAGAGGAATTAAAGTTAGAGCAAGATGATAATCTCACACTACTAGAAAGTTTTAAAGCTAACTTGGGACAAGCAGCCAAAAATATTTCAACTCTTCAAAATGATGTTATTTCTGATGATTACTTTATTAATAAAAGAGAAGAGAGAAATCAATTAGAAGTGACATTTCGTGGGAAATTAATTCCGACCTTTCAGAAAGTGAAACATTCAAAAGATGATATTGTTGGGTTAGAATTAAAATTAAAAGAAAACACAATAGCGCTTTCTGAAAATAAGGACAATCTAGAAAAGGCTAAATTTGCTTATAATGAAAAATTAAAAGGTAGAAGGCGCTTGATGATCGCACAGTTGCAATCTGAGTTGCAAGAAGGCGAAGCATGTCCCGTGTGTGGTGCATTAGAACATCCGTTTACAGAAACTATTGAAGAAAGCTCTTATAAAGAACTTGGAAATTTATTGAAAGAGATTGATGAATCACAAAAGAAACAAACAGTCCTTTTGGAGAAAAATAAACAATTACAACAATTAAAGACTGAACTTAAAACTAGTCTTGATTTGAAAAAAATAGAGGCAGATGAGTTTGAAAAAGAACTTTCAATTCTTTATAGTGAATTTATTGCTGATTATTCACAAATATTTCCGGATTCCTTTGATGAAGTATCTATTGAGGAAAGTCTTTTAAATTTAACGAAATCGTTAGAGTTGGAAGAGGTAAAAAATGATGCAATAAAAGCAAAGCTTGCTGATTTGGAGTCAAAAAAACTTGAATTACAGGAAAAGGTGAAAGACTTTGAATATAGTACTCAAGAGTTTAATAGACAGATAGAAAATTTAATCGCCGAAATAACAGAGATAGGGATTATTGAAACAAGTTATAATTTGATAAGGAAGCGAGATAAGCTAATAGAAGAAACTGATTTATTTGAAAAAAATCTGTCAGAACTAATGGCCCAACTTACGGATATTAAAATAAAAATTTCTTCACAAACGGCCAGCTTAAATTCATTGGAAAGTCAAGAAGCAACATTACTTGAAAGGATAAGCACCAATAAAGAAAAAATAAAAGAAAAATTTTCTGAGCAAGAGGCATTCACGACAGAATTTCAAGTATTAAAAGAGTGGGCTTATGATGATGATTTAATCCAGATTTCCCAAGAAGTCGAACAGTATAAAGCAGATAAAGCAAGATTGAAAGTCGAAATTAAAAATATTCAACAAATAATTCAAAATAAAAAGCGACCAATTCTTGCATTGATTGAAGAAGAAAAGAAACAGACAAATGAAAACTATGTTTTTTTGCAAAAAAAATTGGTATCTGCTGAAAATGAAGTAGAGCAAGCGAAGTTGATTCTTAGTGAATTAAAAAAAGTCATAAAAGAACAAGATAAGGATGCTAGCAAAAAAGCTGCAATTACTAAGCTTTATAATGCAATTTCAGGTAGAGCTTCCGAAGATAAACTAAGGCTTGAAACATATGTGGTCCAAAATTATTTAGAAAAAATTCTTGATTATGCTAACCTTCATTTTATTAATCAGTTGTCAAACAATAGATATCGATTTGAACTTGCTAGCGAAGGAAATAATCGACGAATGGATCATGGCTTAGATATTAATATTTATGATAATGAAACAGGGGCGGCTCGTTCAGCTGATACCTTATCGGGTGGAGAAACATTTATAGCTGCATTGTCAATTGCCTTGGCTTTAAGTGAAGTAGTTCAAAATACAGCTAATGGTGTCCAAATAGAGGCACTATTTATTGATGAAGGATTTGGTTCTCTTGATCAAGAAACATTACAAAAAGCAATGCAAGCTCTTGAACGAATTGGTGAAAATAGATTAGTTGGAGTAATTAGCCATGTAGAGGAAATGAAAGCAACTATTGGACAACAAATTATCATAAATAAAATGGGGGATGGTAGAAGTAATATTAAACCTGTCATTAAATAATTTTTTTATGCTAACTAAAAATGATGTAATATTTCTATTTCAGTTGTAGCTTTGTGTTCAAGTAAATGTTATAATTACTCTAACGTATAAGAGTTATAGGAAGAAGCAATAAGGGAAATTGTAAATTATGAGGGAGTTAAAGGATTTTCTGCCACTTGGGAGTGTAGTTTTACTTGCTGGGGGAAGTGAAAAATTGATGATCATTGGTTATAAGCAAGTAGGGTTAGATTCAAATAGTGAGCTGGACTATTCAGCAATAGTAATACCAGAAGGATATAAAAATCTCAAATCGATTCGTTATTTTAATCAAGAAGAAGTTGTTTATATTTTTCAAATGGGTTTTTTAGATAATTAATTGAAAAGATTATGGAGTTAGTTCTATGAAAAGGCAGGAGGTTTTATATCTTTTGCTTTTTTCATTGTCTACAATTACTGTTGATGGCAAAAAATAAGAATTTTTGTATGTCGAAATCTTTTTATTTCGCTTTAAAAAAAATACAACAAGTACTATTGAATTCTTAATGAAAGAAAATAATTTGTTTATAGCAACTATTAGGTTGATATTAGGCTGTTACTCGATTTTTTAATAATTATGAATAATTATACATTATAGAAAGTGGGATTTTTGATGAACAGAAACTATTTGTCTATAGTGTAATCTATATAAAACTGTTTATAATAGAAGGTTTGTGTCTTAAAAAAATATCAAAAAAGGAAACTATTTATAAAAGCGAATCATGAATAATACTTCCAAAGACTTGAATTATTATTAATTTAAATGTATTATGTTATTGTGAAACAATTTTATTTTAAACGAAAAGGAATAAACTATGGAGAAACTTAAGAAAGAAAATCTCAAAGAAGTAAACACTCAATTTCGTGCTTGGAAATCTGGTAAAACTTGGCTTTATAGTTCTGCAATTATTGCATTTATATTAGTAGGTGCTTTAGGAACTGAACTAGACGTACATGCAGATGGACAAGTTCTTAGTTCAGCGGGTGCTACTGGGACGGAAAATACCGCAACCGGAGGTTTAGGATCTAATGCCACCGCAGGCGCTGATAATGCCTCATATGCTAATTCATTGCAAAGTTCAATCACTTCTTCAAATATGGTGGTTGCAAGTAGTGTAGCAGCTACCTCAAGTGTGGCTAGTTCTACAACTGTAACGAGTACGAGTAACGTTGTTTTAAGACAAGATGGAACTTCAGTCATTTCAAACACTTTAGGCTCTACTGCAGCTCCAACAGGACTTCCAGAAACTAAAAATACAACTAATACTGACGGAACTTATAGTGTTAATAGTTCTGTTAACAGAGTTGATTCCTCAGCCTCACCAGCTTTAGGAGTTACAAATAGCACAGCATTGAATAATAATGGGGCAGTACAAGCTGGTAGTAGTGCAAACTCTTCAACATCATTTGATATTAAGCAAACTCAAATAGTACCTTCAGGAGAACCAGCTAATGATATTCTGTCTGGGGGAAATTATTCATGGACAGTTGAAGCCCCTTCTGATTTAGTAGAGGCTGGTCTATCAGTAGCAGATACCAAAGTAATTTATGTAGCCAATCAGGAATCGACAGCTAATTTACAAGGGACTACAACAACTCTCGCTGTAAAAAATAATGCAACGGCACAAACAATTGGTGGTTCTTATCAAACAATAAATGAAGGAGCTCAAAGTTACTATCCGAACGATGTGGTGGGAAGTGAAGGGTTTGTTCAATCAACTTCTACAACTGCAAAAAATTCTGCTATTGCATCCTCAATTGCTGATTTGTCAAAAACTACTAGTTCTATGGCGATTGATTATGCTTCATTGTCTGCCGCAGAATCACAAGCAATTGCAGCGGGTGGATTTAATGCAAGTGCGGCTTCTTTACTTACACAGATGACGAATCTATTGACTAGTATTACTGCAAATAGTACAGCCATTGCTTCAATGCAAAATATGATGAGCGCAGAAGAAACTGGCTATATCGTCACTTCAGCAGCAAGTACTGCAATGGTTAGCATTCAATATACTGCTGACTCAAGTACGACAGAAGCTTTAGCTAATACTCTTGGAGGTGCAGTAGGAAGTGTGGCTTCCCTTGTAAATGATATAGCTGCAGGTGCGGGCTCTGCTTGGGTTTCAACTACTGATACAATCAATCAAATTTTGAATGGTAACTTAGCTTCCTCTCTTGCAACATATTTTACTGGTGCTTTAGAGGCTGTTATTGATCCAGCTGTAAGTGTTCCAGACAACGTCCTTAAGTATGTTGGACTCTCAGCAACAGATTATGTGAATGGAATTATTTCAAGTTCAGTAAATACTATTCTTTCGCCTTTTAACCAGTTGTCATTTAATTCTATTTTAAATGGCGGTCAACAACAACTTAATAATTTAATTACTACAGTTTTAGGTACTGAAATATCTATTCCAAATCCACTTACTGGAGGAGCACTTTTCTCTGGACCTACTATTGGTGAACTTTTAAAAATTAATCCTACTAGTTTTGAACAAGGAATTTATAATGTTGCTACTCAGATTCAGTCTATAACTACAGTTGCAGCGACAGCTTTACAACAGTATGGTAATAATGTTCAGTTTGCAATAAATTCTATTAATGAATCTGGAAAGGTATTGGCAAATGCTAGCTCCCCAACGAGCGGAATATTTACTGAAAATTATCTTGCACCAGTTATTGATAACGGTGATGGTACCTTTACCGTTCAAGGAAGTGGTCATGGCTTTATTACAGCTGTAGCTAACTGGGCAACTAATCTTGTGACAAATTATACCCAATCAGTAGGTAATGAACTGGGAACGATTGTTACTCTACCAAGTTCGATTACAAATCTATTTGATGATTACTCAAGTAATACTTCTTATACAGGGCTTGCTATTGTAGATAACTTTTTGAATGGTATACTCAATACAACCACGGCAGCTTATAGTACCGCTTTAAAAGGATATAATTCTATTGTCCAAGGATTACAAGCAGATATTACAAATAGTTTAACAAGCGGAACTAATAGTATAGGGTATTCTTTAGGTCAAACTTTAGCAGGAATAGGCAATATTGCTAATTTATCAAATTCTGCTATTGCTGGTTCAATACAAGGAAATCTAAGCAGCCCACTTGATGCTATCCAATTTGGTATTGGTGTGATTGATGGTGTTCTCAGCCTTGGTGGGAATGTTGGTGCAAATGGTACAGGAACAGCTGCTATTCCTACAATAACAGCATCTGCAACTATGACAGTTGGGTTTACAGCGCAAGACCCAAGCAGTCAGATTAGTCAAAACCTTGCATACGAAAACTATTATTATCAAGGTCAAAAAGCTGTTACAGGATCAAATCAGGATGGTATGTTTGTACCCGAAACGTTTGTAGTTAAACCAACTTTAAATGGAGCAACTACAACAATGGGGACTGCTGCAGCATCTACGCAAGGAGGGAATACTGCGGGAGTAAGTTTAAACAGCGCTCCTACACAGGCTGGTTATACAACAATTGTCTATCAAATGAACAATGAAAATATTAACCCTATAATTGCTCCAACTAGTGCTATAACAATTACGACCCAATCTCAAACCGTATTTGTTGGGGATCAATATTCTCCAGATGCTGGCTTCGTTTCTGCAATTATCACTGGAGGTAATAGTTTATCATTGGATGAACTCAGTGTATCTGGATACGTTAATACAAACTCAGTCGGAACTTATACAGTAGATTATAGTTACATTGATCCTATAACTGGTAAAATTTATAAATCATCTGCGCCAGTTTATGTTGCTTCTGGTAATCATCAACTTGCGGGAGCGTATTTACAAGGACAAATTTATGCGGATGGAAACCAACTAGCCTATGATTTTGTTCAAGTTGAAAATGATATGATGGACGCAAATACTTCTCAACCTACGGAAGGGACCCTTTATGACACCCATACAGGTAAAATTATTGCTACCGCCCATGGAAATATGGTAGTTGATAATATCGGTGCTGGCCATGTTATTTTGACTTATAGCTTTGATGCTTCAAGTATTCCTGTGGGAGACATATTGACAAGTACAGTTACTTTTGCCGACCCAATTACTCTACCTGGATCAGGAAGCTTGACGGTTGTTGCACCA
>ERZ772786.49-NODE-49-length-49579-cov-11.535034_pt1 | contig 49579 bp, 54 predicted proteins | sample MGYA00511473_ERZ772786 | MGnify/ENA primary metagenome ERZ772786 (study PRJEB29015, sample SAMEA2738025) | human oral metagenome | biome: human oral; feature: human-associated habitat; material: saliva | place: China | collected 2252 ...
GATTCAGAATTTGTAACTTTAATGAAAAAGTCTTTTAAATCGGTCACACTTGATAATGTACAACAGAGTTTAAAGATGGTTATTGAACTTATAAGTAGTGTATTGATACTATGGCTAGGGTCAAGTTATGTTATAGATGGAAAAATAAGTCTAGGACAATTAATTACTTATAATGCTTTACTTGTATTTTTTACTGAGCCTTTACAAAATATTATTAATTTGCAAGTGAAAATGCAAAAAGCACGCGTAGCAAATAAACGTTTGAACGAAATTATGTCAATATCTCCAGAACAAAGAAATACTAATATTAATATATCGAAAAATATATTTAGTAAGGATATAAAATTAGATAAAGTAAGTTTTTCTTATAATATGAAGCTTCCCGTTTTAAGAGATGTTTCTTTAGAAATATACTCCAAAAGTAAGGTTGCTCTTGTTGGTGTGAGTGGTTCAGGCAAGTCTACACTAGCTAAACTATTAGTAAAATTCTATGATCCCTCTGAGGGAAATATCACTTATGGTGATATAAATTGTCAAGATATTGAAAATCATAAATTAAGAAATCATGTTACTTATGTTCCTCAGGAATCTTTCTTTTTTAATGGCACAATTATAGATAATTTAACTTTTGGTCTTAGTCATCAACCAGAGTTTGAAAAAATTTTAGAAGCATGTAAAGCTGCTTGTCTTGTTGATTTTATTAACCAACAACCTTTAAGATTTGATTCAGTTCTTGAAGAAGGAGGAAATAATCTATCAGGAGGACAAAAGCAACGCTTAGCAATAGCTAGAGCTATTTTAAATGATTCTGAAATAATTATTTTTGATGAAGCAACTAGTGGTCTTGATACCTTATTAGAAAAAGAGATTTTAGAATATTTAATTAAGTTACAGGATAAAACTATCATTTTTATTGCTCACCATCTATCAATAGCTAAAGCCTGTGATGAAATCATTGTTCTAGATCAAGGAATATTGGTTGGGAGAGGAACACACGAGGAATTATCTGAAAAAGAGGGTGTATATAGGAGATTATTAAACGCATAAAAACTTACGGAGTAATACAAAACAATGAATCAAAATAATTGGCAAAATACTTCACAGTTCTATAGTCAAAGTCACAAACATTTCTATCGCTGGATTATTTATCCTACAGTAGTTTTATTTCTTTTTATTCTTCTTTTTTTATTCTTCGGGAAGAAAGAAATTATTATTCAATCCCAAGCACAAATTACATCAGATTTAGTTTCTAAAATACAGATTCCAATTGAATCTAAAATAATAGAAAATAAACTTTCTGAAAATTTGTCTGTGAAAAAAGGGGAATCATTAGTTAAGTTTGATATAGAGTCTCTTAAACAACAAAAAAGCAGTTTAGAAAAGGAAATTCCTTTAGTTCGAAACCAAATTTTAGCTAATCAAACTTTCATTGATAGTCTGAAGCAAGGAAAAAGTTTGTTCACTTCAGATGATGATTTTGGTTATAGTAATCAATTGCAAAGCTTACTAGCGGAGAATACTGCTTCTGATTATGCATTTAAACAAAGTATAATTGATCATGAGAGTGAAAAAAGTACTTATGAAAATTCTAAAAATTCAATTCAGAAAAGCATCTCTAAAAAACAAGTAGAAAAAAATGATTGGAAAAAAATAAAAAGTGCTTGGAGTTCTCAGTCGAATCTTTCGGGGGCTTCAGAAGATGCTACTTCACAATATTTGAATTTTCAAGAACAACTAAAGGCTAGTTCAAAAGAAGAAAAAGAACAAGTAATGGTAAATATTTCTTCTAGTATTAATGATAAAATCTCACAAATTGACCAGGAATTAGAACAGTTAGAAATGGAGCAGTCAAAACTAACACCTCCAGCTTCTTACGATAATGAGAAAAGTAGTCAGGAATATAAAAAGAAACAGCTTGTTGAACAAACTATTGCAACGGCAAAGCAAAAAAGTATAGAATTTAAAGAAGCGCAAGAAAAATATAATTTAGAACTTCAAGAAGTCAATAAGCAAATACAAGATGAAATAATTACTTCACCTATTGATGGTTTTGTTCATATTAATTATAATGTCAAAGATCAGAAGATTATCCCTAAGGGAGAAGTTATTGCCGAAATTTATCCAGAAATTAAACCAGGGAAAATTGAATTTACTTCCCAAATCGAAGCATCCGACTTAACACAAGTTAAATCAGGGATGCGTGTTCATTTTAAACTTGATTCAAAGGGAAATAGCCCTATCATAATGGAGGGAAAAATCAAAGAAATCTCTGCTAATGCTGAAACTTCGGAGCGAGGAAGCTTTTATATTGTAAAAGGGTTCTTAAAGCAGACAAATAAAACTCCTTTTAATAGTCGATATGGCTTAAACGGTCGATTATCACTTATTGTTGGTAAAAAATCGTACTTTAATGTTTTAAAAGAAATGATTATAAAAAACTAAAAATATCTAGTTTTTAATTAGCAGTTTACCACATGTAATAATTTACAAAAAACTGACAAAAAGTTTAATAATCTCTATGATAAGTGATGTTGAAGATTTGAAAAAGAAAAAACTAACCGAGCAATAAGGTGTGTGTAAAATTTATAAAATAAAGGACCACTAAGAATTTTACAAGTGGTCCTTTATTTTGTAAATTTACCTTCAGAGATTATCTTACATTTTGTTTTGATAACATTCATTAATCAGTTGCTGAACTATTGTGTTTTTTGTAAAATTATTGTAATTAAAGATTGAGGATGAATTATAAAGAATGCCAAAAATTAGTTTTAGTACAGCGGTCTCAGAAAATGCTATTTCAAAATTACAGGGTTCAACTTTCTCACATCAAGGACAACAAGTCGAAACTTCAGGGATTACATTGAAGTGTATGAGCTCAGCAAAAACACTGAATAATGACATGCTTAAAGATTGAAATGAATTGGTTGAATCAATTGGATAAATGAGTTTACAAATTTATAGTAGCGTGACTAAAAAAGTGCAAGAAAATTTAGCTAATAAATTGAAAGATTTTAATATACTATAAGAAGAATACAGTCAATATGATAACTAACCAAAAATAATTATTTCATGGATATTTACTTACCTTTATATGAAATAGAAGATGGGATAAAAACAGCGAAAAAGAATGTATTGAAGCTAATAGACCTTCACCATAAGATTTTTTTACGCCATTCTATCAAAATTCTGTCAAATTTGATAAAATAAGGTACGAGTAAGAAGAACTTATACGACTATCGGATTGAAAGTGAAGATTAGTTCAAAGAGATAAACGATATAAGAATTGCTTTTGCTTATGCAAAGGGCTATGTGAAATCACAGAGCTTTCAAATTTAATTTAGAGAGTTTGAAACATATTACCGAAGGGAACATAGAATAGTGAAAAAAATTAACTTAAGTAAGCTTATTATTATTGCACTCATTATCATTATTGCAGCGATGTCAGCAATTTTTATCTCTGCCAAAAATTTTAAGTCTAACCGTAATCCGTCAGCAATGACCCAAACAATTAATGATGGGACAAGTTTTGTCGACAGAGTACTTGTGGCACCTATCCACTTTGTTCAAGACAAGGCGAATGAATTGTCGAATCTGATGGACACCTACCAACAAAACCAAAGTTTGAAAACACAATTGGCAAAGTCAAAAGATGATGATAATAAACTAAGCGGCCTTGAGTCAGAAAATAAAGAGTTGAAAAAGGCTTTAAAACTTCAAGAAACTTTAACCGATTATCAAACGGTTGCTGCAAATGTGATTACTCGTGAACCTTCTTCATGGAATGATACATTGGTGATTGATAGTGGTAGTAAGGATGGCTTAACAACAGGTATGATTGTTATGGCAAATGGTGGCGTTGTTGGTCGAGTAACTCAAGTGAATAAGAATAGTTCAAAAGTTGCACTTTTGAGTTCTTCTAAAGGAATTGATAATAAAATTCCTGTAAGAATTGAAAGTGACGGCTCACCTATTTATGGCATTTTAAGTAGCTATGATTCCCAACAAGAGGCTTATGTAGTTAAAAATATCGACTCACAAGGGAAATTTAAAAATGGAGATTCCGTATTTACTAGTGGTCTGGGAACGAATTCTGGCAGTCAAGGTGGAGCACCAAGTGGTTTACTTATAGGAAAGGTTATCGGTGAAAAGCAAGATAGTGATGGCCTTGGTAAAATGGTTTATATCAAACCAGAAACAAATCTCTATGATATTAGATTCGTCTTTGTGGTCAAAAGCAAAATTGACGGTCAGTAGTTTTTGCTAGATAAGTATTAATTATTATTTTGCTTATGGAAAATAAAGCATTAATTTGTTAAAACCAACTAGAATATAAGGAATTAAGTAGTGAGTCGATTTACATTTCAATTTTTTAGTCCAATTATTCTTTTTTTACTAATGATTTTGGACGGTCAAATTACCCATATATTAACCGGGGTTAGCAGCGGGACGTGGGTACCAGTGAGTCATTTATTTTTGATATTTCTGATGTACAGTGTCACTCAGCACAGACCAAGCTATATCATCATCTTAGCTGCAGTTTTGGGGGCAATATATGATAGTTATTATCTAGGGATTTATGGGATAGCGACCTTATTGTTCCCACTTATTGCTCTTTTCATATATAATATACAGATAACCATATTTACTAACCGCTGGACACGGTTATTTACAACAATTATTATTGTAACGGCTTTTGAAGTTTTTAGTGCAATCATTATGGCAGCTTTTGGATTTGCACATTTAAACTTTATTAATTTTGTTGTTTACCAATTAGCGCCTACACTTTTGCTCAATATTATCTTGGCTACAGCCTTGCAAATTCCTTTAGAAATCTTCTACAGATTAAAAAAAAGTCATGGAAGATACAATTAGAAAGTGTTTTGTAACTGTAAAGAAATATTTCGCCGGGGTAAGAATAGTATAATATGTTTATTCAACCGAACTTAATGGGAGGAAAAATTAAAAAATTACAGTTATGAAAAAAAAGATTATCTCAGCTATTTTAATGTCTACAGTGGTACTTTCTGCTGCAGCCCCGTTGTCAGGTGTTTACGCTGACACAAATTCAGATATTGCTAAACAAGATGCGACTATTTCAAGTGCGCAGTCTGCAAAGGCTCAAGCCCAAGCACAAGTTGATAGCTTACAATCAAAAGTTGATAGCTTACAACAAAAACAAGCAAGTACAAAAGCTCAAATTGCTAAAATCGAAAGTGAAGCAAAAGCGCTCAACGCACAAATTGCAACATTGAATGAAAGTATCGCAGAACGTACAAAGACATTGGAAGCTCAAGCACGTAGTGCTCAGGTTAACAGCTCAGCAACAAATTATATGGATGCTGTTGTTAATTCAAAATCTTTGACAGATGTTATTCAAAAAGTAACAGCGATTGCTACAGTTTCTAGTGCCAACAAACAAATGTTGGAACAACAAGAAAAAGAGCAAAAAGAACTTAGTCAAAAATCAGAAACTGTTAAAAAGAACTATAACCAGTTCGTTTCTCTTTCACAAAGTTTAGATTCTCAAGCTCAAGAGTTGACTTCACAACAAGCTGAACTTAAAGTTGCTACTTTGAATTATCAAGCAACAATTGCTACTGCGCAAGATAAAAAACAATCTTTATTAGATGAAAAAGCAGCCGCAGAAAAAGCAGCTCAAGAAGCAGCTAAAAAACAAGCAGCTTATGAAGCACAACAAAAAGAGGCCGCTAAGGCTCAAGCAGCTTCTACAGCAGCAACAACTAAAGCGGTAGAAGCAGCAACTTCAACTGTTTCATCTAGTCAAGCTTCACAATCAAGTTCAAACAGCTCTACTTCATCAAGTAACTCTACTTCATCAAGTAGCTCAAGCTCTAACAATGATACAACACCAACACCAACACCAACACCAACACCAACACCAGGCGGTGGTAGCAGTAGTAGTGGCATTAATAGCACACCAATTGCTAATCCGTATGCTGGTGGTGGATGTACTGACTATGTATGGCAATACTTTGCTGCACAAGGGATCTACATCAGAAATATCATGCCAGGTAATGGTGGTCAATGGGCAACTAACGGACCTGCACAAGGTGTACTCCATGTTGTAGGAGCTGCTCCTGGTGTAATCGCATCAAGCTTTTCAGCTGATTTTGTTGGATACGCAAACTCACCTTACGGTCACGTAGCTATTGTAAAATCTGTGAATTCAAATGGTACAATTACTATTAAAGAAGGTGGATATGGCACAACTTGGTGGGGACATGAGCGTACTGTAAGTGCGTCTGGTGTAACTTTCTTGATGCCAAACTAGAGAAAAGCCTTAATAAATAAAAAAATAGTGATTTGATAGTGGGGAATTATTTTCCTTCTGTCAAATCATTTTTTATTATTGTGGTATAATAATAAGGAAAATGATAAGGGGATAGATACAAATGTGTGGAATTGTCGGCTTTATTGACCGGATGAATCAAAATGATAAATCAAAAACTTTAGAAGAAATGATGAATACTATTGTTCACCGTGGTCCAAGTAGTTCAGGTGAATTTATTGATGAAGGTGCTGCAATTGGTTTTCGTCGTTTGAGTATTATTGACCTTGAAGGTGGAGATCAACCCATTTTCAATGAAGATAAAAGTAAATTGATTACTTTTAACGGTGAAATTTATAACTTCCGCGAATTACGTGAGGACCTTATCTCTAAAGGTCATGATTTTACAACTCATGCTGATACAGAAGTTCTTTTGCATGGTTATGAAGAATATGGTGTAGAACTTCTTCAAAAACTTCGTGGAATGTTCGCTTTTGTTATTTGGGATAGAGAAAAACAAGAATTGTTTGGTGCTCGGGATCATTTTGGTATCAAACCACTTTACTATACTCAAATGGGTGGAACTTTCATGTATGGTTCAGAAATTAAAAGTTTTTTGAAACATCCAAACTTCAAAAAAGAATTAAATAAAGAAGCTTTAAAACCTTACATGACTTTCCAATACTCTGCTCTTGATGAAACTTTCTTTAAAAATGTTTTCCGCATTAAAGAAGGTCATTACTTTACTTACAAAGATGGGGTCTTGGATATCAAACCTTATTGGGATATGAAAGTTGATGAAAAAGATATGAGCTTGGAAGAATCAATTGATTTGATTGACAAGACCGTTTTAGGTTCTGTAGACGCTCATAAATTTGCTGACGTAGAAGTTGGAGCTTTTGTATCAAGTGGTGTCGATTCTAGTTATGTTGCTTCAACGCTTCGTCCTGAACATACTTATTCTATTGGTTTTGGTCAAGGAACTTTCAATGAATCTAAACAAGCCAAACAATTGACTGATATGATTGGTTTGAATAATACTTCTCGTGAAATCCATGGAGATGAAGCGTTCAAGTATTTCCCACAAATTCAATACTATTTAGATGAACCAGATTCAAATCCTTCTTGTGTGCCACTCTTTTTCCTCGCAGAATTAGCAGCACGTGATGTACGTGTTGTAATGAGCGGTGAAGGTGCAGATGAGCTTTTTGCTGGTTATGAGTCTTATGGGTTTAGTACAAATTCTCGTGCGGTTCGTGTTTTCGCAGAAGGTTTGAAGAAATTACCAAAATCTTTACGTTTCTCAATTGCTCGTGGTATTGAAAATAAACATTTCAAAGGTCAAAAACATCTTTATGAATCACTTGCGCCTGCTGAAGATTTCTTTATCGGTCAAGCGAAAGTATTTGATGAGTCTGAATCAGTAGAGCTTTTGAAAGAAGAATTTAATGCAGCTCCAACTGTTAAAGATATTGTTGGAAAAACTTACAAAAAGGCCCCAGAAGGTTCTGAACTTCGTAAAATGCAATATCTTGATATGCACCAATGGATGCCAGGAGATATCCTACTTAAAGCTGATAAGATGGCAATGGCACATTCACTTGAATTGCGTGTTCCATTACTTGATATTGAATTGATGCATACAGCGGAACAAATTCCTACAAAATATCTTTTGAATGAACATAATACAAAGTATGCTTTCCGTCAAGCAGCTCGTCGTCATTTACCAGAAGAATGGTCAAATCGTAAAAAATTAGGTTTCCCAGTACCAATTAAAGACTGGTTGCGAGAAGAAAAATATTATAAGGTTGTTCGTCAATTATTTGAACAAGATTTTGTTGCTGAATTCTTCGATCAAGAAAAACTTCTGAAGATGTTGGATGATAACTTTGCAGATAAAAATGATGCACGCCGTAAACTCTGGACAATATATTCATTCTTGACTTGGTATGATGTTTACTTCATCAATAATGGTGAAAAACCTGCTGTGGTTAATTTTTAAGGGAGGTTTTTGTGTCACAAACAAATGAATTTCAACCTATCTTGTTAGGTTCTGATATCAATGTCTATGGAATGGCTCGTTCATTTCATGAAGAATTTGGAATTACTTCTCTGGCTTTAAGTGCTTCTGGATTAGCTCCAACAAAGTATTCAAAAATTGTTGAAGTACAAACTCATGAGAATTTTGACCATGAAGAAACTTTTATTCAGGTGCTTCGTGAATTTGCAAGTAAACATAAAGACAGTAAGAAGAAATATCTTTTAGTAGCTTGTGGGGACGGTTATGCCCTACTTGCTTCAAAATATCGTGAGGAGCTTTCGGAATTTTTTGAAGTGCCTTATATTGACTACGAACTTTATCGTCAATTAGAAAATAAACCTGATTTTTATAATATCTGTGAACAATATAATTTACCTTATCCAAAAACGGTATTAGTTAATCCAAAATCAGAAATAGATACTTTGGTAGATGAGTTAACTTTCCCTTATCCAATGATTTTAAAGCCAGGGAATTCTATTTCTTATTTAGATGTGCACTTTGAAGGGCAGAAAAAAGCGTTCACGATTGCATCTAACGAAGAAATGAAGTTGATGCTGCATCGTTGTTATGAAGCTGGTTATCCTGATGAGATGATTATTCAAGATTTCATTCCTGGAGGGGATGAAAATATGCGTGTTCTGAACGCTTATGTAGACAAAAATCATAAAGTTCGCATGATGTGTTTGGGTCATCCCTTACTTGAGGATCCAAGTCCAAAAGCGATTGGGAATTATGTGGCGATTTTGCCTGATTATAATCAACAAGTTTATCAACAAATTCAGGATTTTCTTGAAAAAATTGAATATACAGGCTTTGCTAATTTTGATATGAAATATGACCCGCGCGATGGCTCTTATAAACTTTTTGAAATTAACTTACGTCAAGGACGAAGCTCCTTTTATGTTACTTTAAATGGTTACAATTTGACACGCTATTTAGTTGCTGACCGTATTAACAATGAACCTTTTACTGAGACAATTTATGGAAAAGGATCAAAACTTTGGTTAGGGGTTCCTAAAAAAGTATTGCTCAAATATGTAAATCCTAGTTTTAAAGAAGAAATTCGTCGTTTTATTAATTCAGGAAACTATGGGACAACTCTATTTTATTCTAAGGATAACTCACCAAAACGTTATCTTTTGATGAAATATGCATTCCATCGCTATATTGGGGCATTTAAAACGTACTTTCACAAATAAAAATTAAGAATAAGAAGGACAGGGGGATATAATGGAAAACTTCTTTACAATCTTGGGGGGGATGGGTACTCTTGCGACTGAAAGTTTTATTCATACGCTGAATGAACGAACAGAGGCTTATCGTGACCAAGATTATTTGAATTATATCGTAGTTAATCATGCGACAATTCCTGACCGAACAGATTATATCAAGAATCCTTCGTTGGAAAATCCAGAAGAAAAATTGATTGATGATATTAAGATTCACAGTCAACTTTCACCAAAATTTTTTGTTGTTCCTTGTAACACGGCTCATTATTATTTTGATGAGATGCAAAAAGCAACAGAAATTCCAATTCTACATATGCCACGCATTGCCATTGATAGTATTAGCCATCACTTTCCAAAAGCTAAGAGGGTGGCCGTGCTAGCGACTGAAGGAACGATTTTGACGGGGGTTTATCGTGAGGCCTTGGAAGAACAAGGATATGAAGCAGTAATTCCAGATGATCAATTGCAAGAAAAGGTAAATCGCTTGATTTATCAAGAAGTTAAGGAAAATAGAAATCTTAATTTTGAGCTTTATAAGGAAATTTTGTCTGATGTCGCGTCAGAAATGAATTGTGAAGTAACCATTTTAGGTTGTACAGAATTGTCAGTCTTATATGAAGCCTATGATTTGACAAAAGAGTACAATATAATAGATGCACAAGCTGAAACAGTACATCGAACAATATCTATGATGGGAAAAAAAGATTTATTAGATGACTATTAAAAAGAAAAAACTTTTTAAAAAAAGAATCGTAATTTTATTTGTTCTTGTGGCCTGTCTACTTATTTTCACTCTAATTGTAAATCCTAAGAATCAAGAAGATAAAAAATTAACATCTGCATCAAAAACTTTCGTCCAAACCGATCGTCATGGTAAGTATGATTATGTTTTGATGAAAACTGGTGATGTTAATCAAATGACAATCGGAGCCTATCAAGGATGTGAAATTGTTTCTTTTTACAATGCATTGGTCTATTTGGATAAAACTCAGGATAGGACGGTTACTGATTGGATTGAATCTTTGCCTTATGTGGGCTGGGGAGGTGATCCAGGAAGTGGTTATGCTGGGAATCCTTGGACATCTGATGAAGACATCCCAGATGGTGGTTTTCCAACGATTTGGCCCACAGCTTTGATGAGTTTTGCTCAAGAAAATAATATCCAAGTTGCTGACTTATCTGGAAAAAGTATTAGCGAGATTAAAGATGCTGTTTTATCAGAACATTTAGTTGAAATGTGGGTGACGATTGATTTTGCTGAACCCAATATCACTTACGATGATTATTACGGTTATAAGGTTGTAGCTAATACGCATGCTGTTATTTTAGATGGATATAACGAAAAGAAAAATGAGTTTCATGTTACTGATCCAATAAAAGGAAAATACTGGTTGGCTGAATCTACAGTTGATTCGGTTTATAGTGGAACAAATCAATTTGCGATAGAATTTTTATAGTGTAATTAGCACTCTTATAAAAAGAGTGCTAATTTTTTTTTGCCAAAAATGAAAAAACGTGGTAAAATAGTGCTATTGAAAAATTGATTTAGTAAAGGAAGTGAGTAATTTAGAAATGAATAATACTGAATATTATGAACGACTAGGTGTCGATAAAAATGCCAGTCAAGATGAAATAAAAAAAGCTTATCGTAAAATGTCCAAAAAATATCATCCCGATTTAAATAAAGAAGAGGGTGCTGAAGAAAAATATAAAGAAGTTCAAGAAGCATACGAAACGCTTTCGGATGAACAAAAGCGTGCTGCTTATGACCAATATGGTGAAGCTGGAGCCAATGGTGGCTTTGGTGGTGGCGGCTTCGGCGGAGCTTCTGGTTTCTCTGGTTTCGGCGGCGGCTCAGGTGGCTTTGGTGGTTTTGAAGATATATTCTCAAGTTTCTTTGGAGGAGGTGGTGCACAAGTTAACCCTAATGCACCCCGTCAAGGAGATGACTTACAGTATCGGATAAACTTAAAATTTGAAGAAGCTATTTTTGGTGTGGAAAAACAAGTCAAATATAATCGTGAAGAACTCTGTCACACTTGTGGAGGTTCTGGAGCGAAAGCTGGCACACATCCAGAAACTTGTCATAAATGTGGTGGTCGTGGACAAATTAATGTTGTTCGTGATACACCGCTTGGACGGATGCAAACACAAGTAACATGTGATGTTTGTAACGGAACAGGTAAAGAAATCAAAGAGAAATGTGAAACTTGTCATGGTTCAGGTCATGAAAAAGTGGCACATACTGTTAAGGTTACTGTACCTGCTGGTGTTGAAACTGGACAAAAAATGCGTTTGCAAGGACAAGGTGATGCTGGTATAAATGGTGGACCTTATGGTGATTTGTATGTTGTTTTCCAAGTGGAAGCTTCAGACAAGTTTGAGCGTGATGGTGCAGAAATTTACTACAAGATGCCAATGGACTTTGTTCAAGCTGCTTTAGGTGATGAAATTGAGGTTCCGACTGTTCATGGAAATGTGAAGTTGAAAATTCCTGCTGGAACACAAACGGGGGCTAATTTCCGTCTAAAAGGTAAAGGTGCGCCAAAACTCCGTGGTTCTGGTAATGGTGACCAATATGTTATTATCAATATTGTCACTCCTAAGAATTTGAATCAAGCTCAAAAAGAAGCGCTCCAAGCTTTTGCTAAAGCAAGTGGTGTTGAAGTTTCTGGTTCAGGTAAAAAAGGTTTCTTTGATAAGTTTAAATAAAAGTAAAAGTCGCTTTTGGCGGCTTTTTTTGTTCTGGCAGTAATTTTGTTCTCTATTTTTTTGCTGACAAGTTTGCCAGTATTTTTAGGGAAGAAAACAGGAATTTCTGTAAGTTTTTGATATAATAGGGGCATGAAAATTGATAATTATAAACCTGATTATTTAGTGGAAGCAGTTTATCAACTAGACCCTAAACGTCTGCAAGCCTTGAATGTTCGTGCCGTAATGGTGGATTTGGACAATACTTTAATTGCCTGGGATAATCCTGACGGAACTCCAGAGCTTTTGGCTTGGCTTTTGGATATGCAAGAAAATGGTTTAAAAGTGGTGGTTGTATCAAATAATAAACAAGCAAGAGTTGCTCGTGCTGTGGAAAAGTTTGGTGTTCAATATATTTGGCGGGCAATGAAACCTTTTGCTTGGGGAATAAAAAAAGCATTGAGATTGCTTGATGAGCGTCCTGAAAATGTGATTATGGTTGGTGATCAATTGATGACGGATATTAGAGCTGCTCATCGTGCTGGCGTCAGGGGTATTTTGGTCAAACCTTTAGTTGCATCAGACTCTTGGAGTACACAAGTGAATCGTTGGCGTGAACGTCGTGTTTGGAAAAAATTGATTGCTCGAGATGGTGAGCCTGTGTGGAAAACAAGTTTATAAAATAGATTTCAAAAAAGAATTTTACCTGTGGAAAAATAAATTCACAAGTAAAACCCTTTTTTTATCTTATTTTACGGATAAAAACAGAAAGTTTTCCACAGAATTGTGAAGTCTTTCCACAAATATGTGGAAAACTGTGTAAAAGTTTGTGGAAAAGATAAAAAACCTATCGGTAAGACAGGTTTTTTCTTTATTTATTGTAGTAACCACGTTCTCGATACCATAAATCAGGTTGCCAAGCCCATTCGTGACCATTTTTTTCTAGTAAGTCAAATGCAGCCTTAGGTCCCATTGTGCGAGCCGCATAAGTTGGAAGCTCAGAAGTTTCTTTATCCCAAGCTTCTCGAATAACATCAATAAGTTCCCAGGCGCGAGCCGCTTCTTCCCAATGTGAGAAATTTGTTCCGTCTCCATTAAGCACATCTAGGAAAAGTTTTTCATATGCTTCAGGAGAGTTTCCAAGAAATTCACTATCGTGTCGGAAATTTAAGCGCAAAGGCTCTAAATGGAAGCCTTGACCGGCCGCTTTTCCATTTACTGAAAGTGAAAAACCTTCAGTTGGTTGAATATAAATGGTCAAAACATTTTGAACAGATTGGTCATCGCAATTTTCTGCAAAGAGATTGTCTTTATCTTTTTTGAAAACGATATTAATACGAGTTCCTTTTTCAGTCATACGTTTTCCTGAGCGAACATAGAAAGGAACGCCTGACCAACGTTCATTATCAATGACAAATTTTCCAGCAGCGAAAGTTTCAGTTCGACTGTCTGTTGCAACAGAATCTTCTTCGCGATAACCTAGATAATCTTCACCGTCAAAACGTCCTGCGATATATTGACCACGAACGAAGTTTTCTAAAGCTTCCTCAGAAGAATATTGACGGATTGCATTAAGGGCTTTAACTTTTTCTTTTACAATATAAGATTCATCAAATTTTTCAGGTTTTTCCATGGCAATGAGGCTGAGTACTTGTAAGACATGGTTTTGAATCATATCTTTTAAAGCACCAGAAGTTTCGTAGTAACCGCCACGGTCTTCGACACCGATAAATTCGGCAAAAGTAATCTGAACGTTATCAATGTGTTGATTATTCCAAAGCGATTCAAAGATTGGATTGGCAAAACGAACGGCAGAAACAGCCTGGATCATTTCTTTTCCAAGGTAGTGGTCAATTCGGAAAATTTGTTCTTCACTAAATACTTTTACGAGGCTGTCATTAAGTGATTTTGCAGTATCGTAGCTTGTTCCAAATGGTTTTTCAATAACGATTCTCTCAAAACCCTCACCTGTCAAAATATTTTCTGATTTAAGGTGTTCAGCGATAGTACCAAAAAATTGAGGAGCCATCGCTAAAAAGAAGACTTGATTGCCAGCAGTTTTATACTGTTTACGCAATTTTTCACCCAAATCTTTTAAGTTAACGTAATGTGAGCTGTCGCTAACATCGTGACTTTGATAATAAAAATGACTGGCGAAATTTTCTGCTTCTGTTTTTGAGTTCATTAAATCTTTGATAGACTCTAAAACAACTTCACGATAATATTCGTTTGTCCATGGACGGCGAGCAGTACCAATGACTGCAAAATTGTCAGCTAGTTCACCTTTTTTGAAAAGGCGAAAGAGTGAAGGGTAGAGCTTTCTTTTAGCGAGGTCACCAGTTGCTCCGAAGATGGTGAAAAGTGCTTGTTTTTGTTCGGTCATATTTTTTCCTTTATTAAAAAACAATAATTAATTTACTGACAGACTGATTTAGAATTTCTGTCAGTAAAATTTAACCATTTGTATTAGTTTCATTGACGTAATCGTGAGCGTACTGTTCAATATCTGCTTTGAGTTCAGCTTTCATTTCTTGAAATTCGGACTCGCTATAATCGCGCTCGGCTATTTTAGCATTATAAAAGGGAATTGCTAGCTCTTGACGAAGTCGTGTCTCAAGTTCTTGTCTATTCATTTTAACCTCCAATAAGTTGCCTCAAAAACTCTTGTGAAGCATTAATCTTATAAGAATTATATCATAAATTAGGGTTGTAAAAAATAGAATAGGATTTAAATGTTCTTGATAAAGTATCTTAATCAAAGGAACAAGCAGCTTTAAAAAGTTTTTGGTAAAATAGGATTATTAGATTGGAGAAACACATGTCTTTATTAGTATTTACTCTGTTGATGTTACTTCTTGGTTTCGTCGCAGGGGTATTTGGCTCAATTTTGGGTCTTGGGGGTGGAATTATTATCACGCCTATTATTACGACATTTTTTGGTGTTGATATTAAATATGCCATTGGGGCAAGTATTGTTGCCGTTATTGCAACAAGTTCTGGTGCGGCCATTTCTTATCTGAAAGATGATATGATTAATGTTCGTACTGCTATGTTTTTGGAAATATTTACCACAATTGGTGGGTTAGTTGGTGCAATTTTAGCGGGATTTTTTGATGCTACGATTTTAAATATTTTATTTGGTTGTCTTTTGATTTTCCAAGGCTACAATATGTGGCGGAAAATGCATAAAGGTGAGGAAGTTGTTCAAAAGGTGGAGTCAGACAAGATTGCTGAGAAATTAAAATTAAACTCAAGCTATTATGATAAACAGCTTGGCAAAGAAATTCCTTATCAAGTAGAAAAGGTTCCAGGTGGTGCTGCTGTAATGCTTGGTGCTGGTGTTGCGTCAGGTCTTTTAGGAATTGGTTCTGGAGTCTTTAAGGTGATGGCGATGGATTCAATGATGAAAATGCCTTTAAAAGCTTCAACAGCGACTTCAAATTTGATGATTGGGGTAACAGCTGCGGCTTCTGCAACGGTTTATTTTTTTAATGGCTATGTTAATCCAAGTTTAGCAGGTCCGATTGCGATTGGAATTGTTGCTGGTGCAGCTTTGGGCTCAAAAATTATGCCTAAGTTACCAGCGAAAACAATTCGATTGATTTTCATTCCAGTTATTTTAATTATGGCATTGCAAATGTTGCTTAAAGGATTGGGGGTATCGCTCTAATGGTAAATAAAGAATTAACAAAAGAAGAGTTACTCAAAATAGAGCGAAATATCGGAAAGATTCTTCGGATTGGAGTATTTCTTAGTACTACAGTCATTATTATTGGAATTTTGATGTTTCTCCTAAGCGGACATTCAGGTTATGCTGAAGGGGTTTGGCCAGATAAATTTAATGAAATTTTAAGTGGTTTAGTTGAATTTAAAGCATTGGCTTGGTTGATGACTGGATTATTTCTCTTAATTTTGACTCCTGTTTTGCGAGTAGTTGCTTCAATTGTGGCTTTTGCAAAAGAAGGAGATAAACTCTATGTGGCAATTACAACTTTGGTTTTGATTATATTAATTGTTGCAATGTTTGTAGGTCACGGAGGTGCTTAAATAGGGCGTCATAGCGGATTTTCAACTTGCATTTTTTCTATTAAACTGATATTATAGAAAAGTGTTATGCACCCGCCGGGGAAGTGGTGGAATGGCAGACACGCATGCTTCAGGTGCATGTGCGAGAAATCGCGTGAGGGTTCAAATCCCTTCTTCCCCATGATTAAGTGGACGGTTGGCTGGAAGCTGGCCGTTTTTTGCTCTTTTGAGCTTTTTAAGAGATGGAGAAATATGACTAGATTAACAAGAGAAGAACTAGAGAAAATCATTGATGAAAATCCTTTACGCTCTTTATCAAGCATTGGCGAAGAAACAGGAAATTCACGAGTGGCTATTGAAAAATGGCTAAAAACTTATCAATTGGATGAATATCGTAACCGAAAAATCAAACGGTTGCGGGGAGATAAAGCCCGTAAACGTCGTGATTACCAAAATTAGACGAAACAGATTTTATAAATCTGCTAAATAAAGGAGAAGAAATGGCAAAAATAGCATTTATTGGTACGGGTGTGATGGGAGCCGCAATGGCTGGTCATCTTATGGACGCTGGTCATGATTTAATTGTTTATAATCGTACAAAATCAAAAACGGACGGTCTTGTGGCACGTGGTGCAACTTATGCTGAAAATCCACAAAAGGCTGCGGCTCAAGCTGAGTTTGTGATTACAATTGTTGGTTATCCTAAGGACGTCCGAGAAGTTTATTTTGGTGCAGAAGGAATTTTCAAAAATGATTGTTCAGGAAAAGTTCTTATTGATATGACGACGACTGAGCCAACTTTAGCACAAGAAATTTATCAAGAAGCTAAAAAAGTTGGATCATTCGCACTTGATGCCCCTGTTTCTGGAGGAGATTTGGGTGCAAAAAATGCGACACTGACCATTATGGTTGGTGGTGATTCAGAAACTTATGAGAAAGCTTTGCCTTTATTTGAAAAAATGGGAAAAACTATTACTCATCAAGGGACGGCTGGAAGTGGACAACACACCAAAATGGCTAACCAAATTTGTATTGCGGGTACAATGACTGGAATGACTGAACTTCTCGCTTATGCCCAAAAGGCTGGTTTAGATTTGGATAAAGTTTTAAATACTGTTGGTGGAGGTTCAGGTGCCACTTGGTCCTTAGCAAATTACGGCCCTCGAATTCTTCGTGAAGATTATAGTGCCGGATTTTTTGTTAAGCATTTTATCAAAGACTTAGGAATTGCTCTTTCTGAGGCAGAAAAAATGAATCTTGAACTTCCGGCAACTAGAGGAGCAAAGGAACTTTATGAAAAACTAGCTGATAAAGGCTTTGAAAATGACGGCACTCAAGCTTTGATTAAACTTTGGTGGGAAGATGGAAAACTTCCAAAATAATAAAAATAAAAACTCATAGTCTAGTTGGCTACGAGTTTTATTTTTATGATTGACTTAGTTTTTCGACAGCTTGCAAAAGTCTGGTAGAGATGTTGGTGTATTCTACTAAATCTTTTCCAGAGAGTTGATTTTTGTATTTGGAAGAGTCGGTCACCCATTGGGTTTCTTGGGTTGTCATTTCGGAGAGTTTATTTAAAAGATCGGGGTCATTAGGGTTTGCTTTATAGTGGTCAACGAAATCAGAGTAAGTGTCAACGAAAGTACTATAGCTTGCTAACCAGTCTTTTAGTTCAGGGTCAGTTGAAGTTTCAGAAGTAGAGGTCAAGGTTTTTTGACTAGATTGACTAGTGGAATTCTCACTTTCTGAATTTTGACTGGTTTTGGTTAAGGGGGTGCATCCGACAAGAATTAGAAGTGAAAAAAGACTAAGGAAAGGTAAAATTATTTTTTTCATGTGCAAATTCTCTATTCATTTTTGAAATTTTTTAGACTCGCTAAATAAAGTGAACCACCAACAATCGCAATGATTCCTCCAACCCAGCCCAAAAATGGAATAAAGGCAACGGCTCCACCAACGATAAGTAAGACATGAGCAGCTATTTTGACTAGTTTTGTTTCTTTGTAATAGATGATGGCGATAATAGCTAGTACAATCAAAGCTAATCGAAGAACGATATTAAAATTTGTACCAAAAGCGACTAAAAGTGGCCATAGAACGAGAAGGATTCCCCCGGCAAGTCCAACGATTCCATTGGTAAGGGCGAGTGCTTTAGATTTCATAAGAGTATTCTCCTTGAGTTTAGTTATTTTCTTAATTGTAACTAAACTTAACCCAAAAGTCAATTTTAATCTAATAAATAAAATTAAAATTGATTTCTCTTTGTTAAAATCCAAAAAAGAGGTAAATAAATGGGGATGGAATACTTTGGCGATAAACTTCGTGCTTTACGTATGGAAAAAAAACTCACACAGAATGATTTAGCCGCTCGACTAGGCATTGTTGGGGCTTCGGTCTCTTCTTATGAGAAAAGCAAACAGTACCCGTCTGTCGAGGTATTGATTCAACTTTGCCAAATTTTTGACGTGTCAGCGGATTATTTGCTTGGCTTGTCTGATGACAAAAACTTTAATACATCCACTTTGACAGATGAACAGTTACAGATTGTTTTGAGGCTGATTAATGAGTTTGAGCAGTTTAATGTACTTAAAGAAAAATAATTAAAATTACTGACAAAAACTCTGTCAGTAATTTTTGTTTGAAAATCGCAAGTTTTACAAGTCCTATGATGAAAGGAGAATTCATCATGGGTAAAAAAATGATTGATATTACAGATTTAACAGCCTCACAAAGAGAATTAATTAAAGAAATGATTGCTGAATTTAAGCGAATGAATCAAAAGTAAGAATTATAAAGCCTGAAATATTTAGGCTTTTTTTTTGAAGATAAAAAAACAAGCTATGGATTGATTGAAAAAATGTTATAATTATCTTATAAAGTCTAAGAGTTTTAATGAAAGAAATAATTAGTAATTAATGAAATTTTAAGGAGGACTTGAGATGCACTATGATGACTTAGTGGATTTGCTTGTTGAAAAAATAAAAAGTCTTGATTATGTTAAAGATTTTCAACAAGCTGAAACAGCACTAATGGCTAATCAGGAACTTTTTAAAGCTCAAGAAGAAATGAAAGCTCTACAAAAAGAGGCTGTTTTATATCAAAAAATTGATAAAATACAAGCTTACAAAAAGACTTCACAGTCGGCTCAAGTCATTGAAAAACGGATTAAGCATCATCCTTTGGTAGAAGATTATGCTACGAAATTAGAGGATGTCAATGATTTAGTTCAATATATCACTGGTGAATTAGAAGAAAAAGTAAATCTTTTGTTGGAAACTGGTGAATAAAAAGTACTGACAAGAAATTCTGGCGTAGGATAGGCCATGTAAGCTTGCTTATGGAGATGCTAGAATTTTTGTCAGTAAAAATATAATAAAAAAATACTGACAGAATTTCTGTTTTAGGATATTTAGTATTAAGTTTGCTTACGGATATGTTAAGAATTTCGTCAGTAAAATTTAGATGGGATAGGAAGAAAAATGGCTGAAAAAATTTCACCAGGAATGCAACAATATTTAGACATCAAACAAGATTATCCCGATGCTTTCTTGCTCTTTCGGATGGGTGATTTTTATGAGCTTTTCTATGATGATGCAGTGAATGCTGCCCAAATATTAGAATTAACCCTGACTTCAAGAAATAAAAATTCAGAAAATCCAATTCCAATGGCTGGTGTTCCCCACCATGCAGCAGCTGAATACATTGATAAATTGGTTGATTTAGGCTACAAAGTGGCTGTTGCTGAACAAATGGAAGACCCGAAAAAAGCGGTCGGAATTGTCAAACGGGCAGTGACACAGGTGATTACCCCAGGGACAACGATTGACACTGCAAATTCGGTTGATAATAATTTCTTGGTGGCAATTGACTTCAAAGATAAACATTATGCTCTTTCTTATATGGACTTATCAACTGGGGAATTCAAGGTGACAGAGCTCAGCGAATTTTCAGCGGTGGTAGGAGAAATTGCTTCACTCAAGGCGCGGGAAATTGTAGCTGGTTTTACTTTAGATGAAAGTCAGTTAAAAGTTTTTGAAAGACAAATGAATCTTTTGATTTCAGAACAACTTGAAATTCCTGAAAATTTACTGATAGATTTGTCAGGATTGACCGCTTTAGAAAATCAGGTCGCTTCAAAATTGTTGGCTTACGTAAAAGAAACACAAATGCGTGATTTGAGTCACTTACAAGAAGTTGAACATTATGAAATTAAAGACTTTTTGCAAATGGACTTTGCGACAAAATCATCTTTAGAGCTGACGGCAAATAAAAGAGAAAATAAAAAACATGGCACACTTTATTGGTTGCTTGATGAAACGAAAACAGCGATGGGAACCCGAATGTTACGGTCGTGGATTGACCGTCCTTTGGTTTCAAATTCAGCCATTCAAAAACGAATGGAAATTGTTCAAATTTTCTTAGACCATTTCTTTGAGCGTTCTGATTTGATAGAAGCCTTAAAAGGGGTCTATGATTTAGAACGTTTGGCTTCACGTGTGTCTTTTGGTAAGGCTGTTCCGGTTGATTTTTTGCAACTGGCTAATTCTTTATCAAATGTTCCTGCTATCAAAAATATTTTGGGAATGCTTAACGAAGCTCCGTTAGAAGATTTAAGAAGCCAATTAGACGAGCTTCCGGAATTATCTGGTTTAATTAATTCAGCTATTAGTGAGAATGCCTCAAGAACGATTACTGAAGGGGGCATTATTAAAAAAGGCTACAATGCTCAATTAGATAAATATCGGGAGGCGCTTGAAAATGGAACTTCTTGGATTGCAAAATTGGAAGCAGATGAAAAAGCCAAGACAGGAATTTCCACACTAAGAATTGATTATAATCGTAAGGATGGTTATTATTTTCATATTACTCAAAGTCAGTTGAATAGTGTTCCTGAACATTTTTATCGGAAGGCAACTTTGAAAAATTCTGAGCGTTTTGGTTCTCAGGAATTAACTGAAATTGAAGAAATTATGTTGGAGGCGCGTGAAAAATCATCTTCTCTAGAATATGATTTATTCATGGGACTTCGGACTGAAACTGAGCAATATATTGGCAGACTACAAGCTCTAGCCAAAGCAATTGCTGAAATTGACTGTTTACAAAGTTTATCTGTCGTTGCCGAAAAACAAGGTTATATCCGTCCGACGCTTACAGACGGTTCAAGAATTGTTGAAATTAAAGGCGGTCGTCATGCGGTCGTTGAAGCGGTCATGGGTGCTCAAGAATATGTGCCAAATGATATTGAACTGCCTGAACAAACAGATATTCAACTCATCACAGGACCAAATATGTCAGGTAAATCAACCTACATGCGTCAATTTGCTTTGACGGTGATTATGGCTCAAATTGGATCTTTTGTTCCAGCCGAAACAGCCAATTTACCAATTTTTGATGCCATCTTTACACGGATTGGTGCCAGTGATAACTTGATTTCAGGGGAATCGACCTTTATGGTTGAAATGTCTGAGGCCAATCATGCCATTCAAAAGGCAAGCAGTCGCAGCCTGATTATTTTTGATGAATTAGGGCGAGGAACGGCAACTTATGATGGGATGGCTCTAGCTCAAGCAATTATTGAATATGTTCATGACCATATTGGGGCAAAGACCTTGTTTGCTACGCATTATCATGAATTGACAGACTTAGATGAAGCGCTCGATCATCTTGATAATGTCCATGTTGCTACTTTGGAACAAAATGGGAATGTGACTTTTTTGCATAAAATAACAGAGGGGCCAGCTGATAAATCCTATGGGATTCATGTGGCGAAAATTGCAGGTTTACCACAGCCTTTGTTAGAGCGAGCAGATTTGATTTTGCAGAAGTTAGAAAATAAACCTTTGCCTGCTAAAAAAGTTGCTGATGAACAAGAACAACTTAGTTTATTTGATTTTGCCGAAAACTCTTCAGAAATTATTGAAAAGATAAAAAGGCAAAATGTTGATAATATGACTGCAAGAGAGGCATTGAATTTCTTGTGGGAACTTAAAGATTCACTTTGAACTTGGTAGCGAGGCTTATTCTGTAAATAAGCTAAGAAAAAAGATTATAATTACTTAAAAAGAGATTCATTGAAAGATGAATTGAGTAGAAGCTAACATAAAAAGGAGCTAAACATGGAAAATGAAAAAGAACTTAAAGGGCAAGAAATTCCTGAGACTCAAGTGGAGCCAACTGAAGAATTAAATTCTGAGAATCTTGCTTCTCAAGAAGAAACAACTAAGAGTGGTATTAGTGAATGGGATGCCTCAGAGCCTGTACTTGATGAGCCAGTAGTTGCCAAGGCGGAAGTTTCAGAAGGTTTTGTAAGTGAACCAGTGATTGCAGAACCAGTAATTGCTGCTAGTGAACCACTTGATTCAAAAGTCGAAGAGAAAACGAGCGAACAATCAGCTTACGCAGATATTCCTCAGAATCCCTCATTAGAAAGTCAAGAAGGAATTAGAACTAAATGGAACTGGGGAGCTTTCTCTTTTCCAATGTGGTTTGGGATTGCCAACCGTGCTTATTTGGGACTCTTGATTTTGATTGGATTAATCCCATGGATAGGTTGGATTTTTGGGATTGTATGGATGATTGTTTTTGGTTTTAATGGCGAAAAATGGGCACTTGAAAATCGAGATAATAAATATCGTGATGAGGAAGAGTTCCGTAAGGTCATGGACGGTTGGAATCGAGCAGGTTTCGTTGCATTCATCATTGGAATTGTATTATTTGTGATTGCAATTTTGATTCTTATTTTCGTATTAGTCTTTGCTTTTAACAGCTATAATGATTTTGATAATGGTTACCACAATTTTGGAAACTACTAATTAATGTAAAAATGATAGACAATTTTCATCTTGTCTATCATTTTTTGTCAGTAAAAAATGAAAAGCGAACCCTTGCTTTTTGTGTTATAATTAGAATTAATTTTAAAAAATAAGAGAGCGAGATTATTGTGGGAAAAATTATTGAACTAAATGAAGCGCTCGCCAATCAAATTGCTGCTGGAGAGGTGGTTGAGCGGCCTGCTAGTGTTGTCAAAGAATTAGTCGAAAACTCAATTGATGCTGGAAGCAGTAAAATTATTATCAATGTTGAAGAAGCTGGTTTGCGATTAATTGAAGTCATTGATAATGGTTTGGGTTTGGAAAAAGAAGATGTGGCTTTGGCTTTACGTCGTCATGCAACAAGTAAAATCAAGGATTCGGCAGATTTGTTTCGGATTAGAACACTCGGTTTTCGGGGGGAGGCTCTGCCATCAATCGCTTCTGTCAGCCAGATGACCATTGAAACAAGTACGGCTGAGGAAGAATCAGGAACAAAACTAGTTGCTAAAGGTGGAAATATCGAAACTTTAGAACCACTTGCTAAGCGCGTGGGGACGAAAATTTCTGTTGCTAATCTTTTTTATAATACACCAGCAAGACTCAAGTATATCAAGTCCTTGCAGGCTGAACTTTCTCATATCACAGACATCATCAACCGATTGAGTCTGGCTCATCCAGAGATTTCCTTTACTTTAGTTAATGAGGGTAAAGAATTTTTGAAAACGGCTGGAAATGGTGATTTACGTCAGGTTATTGCTGCAATTTATGGGATAGGGACAGCGAAAAAAATGCGTCAAATCAAGGGCTCAGACTTAGATTTTGAACTAACAGGTTATGTCAGCTTACCAGAGCTGACAAGGGCTAATCGTAATTATATTACGATTTTAATAAATGGTCGATTTATCAAAAACTTTTTATTGAATCGGGCAATTTTAGAAGGATATGGCAATCGATTGATGGTGGGACGGTTCCCTTTTGCTATTTTATCAATTAAAATTGACCCAACACTTGCTGATGTTAATGTTCATCCGACAAAACAAGAGGTGCGTTTGTCTAAAGAGCGTGAATTGATGGCTTTAATTTCTAAAGCAATTGATGAGGCTTTATCAGAAGGTGTTTTGATTCCAGAAGCATTGGAAAATTTGCAAGGAAGAGCTAAAGAAAAGGAGATTCTTTCTGTTCAAACGGAACTTCCTTTGCAAAATAATCCTTTATATTATGATAATATTCGCCAAGATTTTTATGTCAGAGAAGAGGCAACTTTTAAAATCAATAAAAATCAAGCTTCAAATGATTCGACTGAACAAACTTTTGATAATTTTACAGAAAATCAGCTCAATACTGATGCTGTCAGTGAAAAAATGATTGACAGAACTGTTGAAAGTACTACTGAAATTACTGACAAGAGTCTAGAAAATACTGTCAGCAACTTTGGAATTGATTTTGATAATGAAGTAAAGATAAGTCAGTCATCAACTTTTCCGCAGCTTGAATACTTGGCACAATTGCATGCGACTTATTTACTTTGTCAGTCCAAAGAAGGACTTTATTTGGTTGACCAACATGCGGCTCAAGAGCGAATTAAATATGAGTATTGGAAAGATAAAATTGGTGAGGTCAGTATGGAGCAACAAATTTTACTTGCACCATATTTGTTCACTTTAGCCAAAAATGATTTTGTTGTTTTAGCCGAGAAGAAAGATTTGTTGCATGAAGCCGGTGTTTTCTTAGAAGAATACGGAGAAAATCAATTCATTTTAAGAGAACATCCAATCTGGTTAAAAAAAACGGAGATAGAGAAATCAATTAATGAAATGATTGATATTATTCTCTCATCAAAAGAATTTTCACTCAAAAAATATCGTCATGATTTAGCTGCAATGGTTGCTTGTAAAAGTTCAATTAAAGCTAATCATCCCCTTGACGCCGAGTCAGCTAGAGCTTTACTCGCAGAATTAGCAACTTGTAAAAATCCTTATAGTTGTGCGCATGGACGGCCAACGATTGTTCATTTTTCAGGGGATGACATTCAAAAAATGTTCCGGAGAATCCAAGAAACGCATCGTTCAAAAGCAGCTTCGTGGAAAGATTTTGAGTAAAAAGTGACTAAACAGATTAATGATGAAGTTGGTCAGTAAAAAATAGATAAAAACTACTGACAGACTTGAATAAGGGAGTTTGTCAATCAAAAAAATTAGAAAAGTAAAAAAATGTTTGAATATCTTAATGGAAAATTAGTAAAAATTTCCCCAACAAATATTGTAATTGATGTAGCAGGAATTGGCTATCTTATCAGTGTAGCTAACCCTTACGCTTGGTCGGCTTTGATGAACACAGAAGTAAAAATTTATGTTCATCAAGTCATTCGTGAAGATGCCCACAGTCTCTATGGTTTTGTTAACGAGGCCGAAAAAGCTTTATTCTTACGTCTGATCAGCGTTTCTGGGATTGGGCCAAAATCAGCTCTGGCCATCATTGCGGCGGCTGATAACGAAGGTTTAATCACTGCTATTGACAATAGTGATATCAAGTATTTAACTAAATTCCCAGGAGTTGGTAAAAAAACAGCCATGCAGATGGTGCTTGATTTGGCTGGGAAATTTGATGCGACAGGAACTGTAGGTATTTCTCTTCTTGATGCTGGACCTGCTGGCAATCTTGCTTTGGAAGAAGCGATTGAAGCGCTGCAAGCTTTGGGTTATAAAGCAACAGAATTGAAGAAAATTGAGAAAAAATTAGCTCAAGAAACAGGTCTGACCAGCGAAGAATATATCAAATCAGCCTTAAAACTTATGATGAAATAAAAAAGTTTGAAGAAAGAACTGACAGACATCAAAAACAATCATGCAAGTCTTTCTGTCAGTAAAATTTACTGACAGCTTCTCATAAGTCATCAAAAATCATCTCTAAAAGGAGAATTACAAGATAAGATGAACGATATATTAAACAAAGAGCCAATGGAAGAAGATTACGGTATTGAAAAATCTCTACGTCCGCAATTTTTTAATCAATATATTGGTCAAGATAAAGTCAAAGAACAATTAGAAATCTTTATTAAAGCAGCAAAAATGCGTGAAGAAGTTTTGGATCACGTATTACTTTTTGGTCCTCCGGGACTTGGTAAGACAACAATGGCATTTGTCATTGCCAATGAGTTGGGGGTTAATATTAAACAAACAGCGGGTCCTGCCATTGAAAAGCCAGGAGATTTAGTTGCGATTTTGAATGAATTGGAACCTGGCGATGTGCTATTTATTGATGAAATTCATCGGATGCCAATGCAAGTTGAAGAAGTTCTTTATAGCGCTATGGAAGATTTCTACATTGATATTATGCTTGGTTCTGGTGATGGTTCACGCTCGGTTCATTTAGATTTGCCGCCATTTACTCTAGTTGGGGCAACAACAAGAGCTGGAATGCTTTCGAATCCATTGCGTGCCCGTTTTGGAATTTCAAGTCATATGGAGTATTATCAAGAGCGTGATTTGGAAGAAATTGTTAAAAGAACAGCTGATATTTTTGAAGTCGAAGTTATTGATAATGCCGCTTTAGAGATTGCTTTACGTAGTCGAGGGACTCCGCGGATTGCCAATCGTTTACTTAAAAGAGTGCGTGATTTTGCTCAAATAATGGGGGATGGCCGAGTGGATAAAGCAATTACCGATAAGGCCTTGTCTATTCTTGATGTTGATGCCGCTGGTTTGGACTATATTGACCAAAAAATTCTCCGCACAATGATTGAAATGTACCACGGTGGTCCTGTTGGGATTGGAACTTTGGCGGTAAATATTGCTGAAGACCGTGAAACGGTCGAGGATATGTATGAACCTTATTTGATTCAAAAAGGATTTTTGATGAGAACCAAACAGGGACGTAAGGTGACTCAAAGAGCCTATGAACACCTAGGTTACGTTTATAATGAAGAAGATTGACAGTTAGTATCTGTCAGTAAAAAAGTTTGTCAAAGCTTGACGGGCTTTTTTATATTACATAAATTCCTGCCGTTGTAACAATAATGAAAAAAGTATATAATATGACCATAAAGTTACAACTGGAGAGACAAGACAAATGGTCAATCAATACTATGGTTTAAAACTTCAAGAACTCTGTGAAGCTAAAGAAATCACGAAAAATGAAATTATCAAAAAAACAGGAATTCCTAAAAGTAGTCTCTCTCGTTTTTTTAGTGGAGAAGGTTATTTAAATCTTGATCAAATTGATGCTTTGCTTGAATTTCTTCACTTGGAACTTTCTGAATATGATTATTATCTCAATAATTTTAAACATAGTTTTTACGAAGAAATATTTAGTAAAATCGACCAAGCGGCAACGAATAATAATATTGAAGAACTAAAAGACATTACCTGGCAATGTGAGCAAATTGGCGAACATTTGATTGCTCTTTGTGCCAAAGCACGCTTAGAAAAGTTGACAGAAAGCGAAGTGGTGGAGTTAAGTTCTTTTATTTTAGGAATTGAAATATTTAGTTTTTATGAACTTCTCATTTTGTCAGATACCATTGAGCAATTTTCGTCAGAAATGATAAAAGCAATTATTCAAGATTTGAGCCATCATCATCAAAGGTTAGCCAATCGTACACGTTATCGCAAAATTATTTGTCAAATCGCCTGTCGCGGAGCAGTGACTTGTATCCAAGAAGGGAAAGAAAAGGAAGCGCAAGAATGTCTGGCTCTGGTCAAAGCATATTGTCATGAAAAAGACGCATATTCTAGATTGATTTATCGCTTTACTAAAGGTTATTATTGTATTTTTTATGGTCAAGGCGAAGAACGACTTCTGGGAATTGAAAGCATGAAAAAAGTCATCGAAATTTTTGATTGGGAAGGAAGTATAAATTTAGCAAAAACCTACCAAAAACTCTATGATAAATATGTGAAAAACTATAATTTTCCTCAATGGTTAAGTGATATTATAGGGAAAGATTCAAATTGAATCTTTTTTTTGCGCTTTCAAAATCGGTGCTACAATAAAGTTAAGGAAATAAAAATAAAAACAAACGAGGAAAAACCAATGGACAAATTCGCAAGCTACTGAGCGCAGCCAAGAAGATGATATAAAAATGTCAGTAAAGTTTTAAAGTTGCTAGTGACATCATAAAAATAGAAAAGTTGATTATTATGTCTAAGAAAAACGTAAATCTTGATGCAATGTTTATGGAACAGTATAAAGAACTGACTGATGAAGAATTAATGGAAATAAATGGTGCAGGTGGTTGGTCATCTGCTTTAGAAGGACTGCTAGGAGGAATTGGAGTAAATTATGGTCAAACTGCACAATAATTAGTCAATCAATTAAACGGTGTGACAGGATTTCAAGCTTATAACCATAATCCATATGGTGGTGGGGGGACACCAAACGATTAACAAAAAATACGTTAATATCGAAGTTCTCTAATTTAACAGGAGGTATAATCATGAAAGCAATTTACAACGGTCAGCCTGTGGATGTCTGGGAAATAAGTAGGATGAATGTACAACCAGATTGGGTAAAGGATGCCTTTAAAGAAAATTATCTTTGTTGGTATGATGATAGATTAAAAATTCTAATGAATGGTATCAAGCCCTCTGCTAAAAGTTCTTTAAAGCTAGGAATTATGGGCTCTATTGCTGGAAGTTTAGCTGGTGGATTGGCAGGGAACAATGTTTATGTAATGGGAAATATTGGAGATTATTTAGATATCACTAATCGTAAAGTTGTATCTAAAGAAAAATTTTTAAAAAAATATTATTTTTGAATTTTTAATGTTCTTTGAGTGCTTTTATATCCAAATAAATTAATAGATACAAAGACTAAAACAGTGCTATATCATTAAAGCACAAAATCAAAAACAGAAAGGTGGTCTATCATGACTGATGAAAAAATGAATGCTCTAGGATTTGTAGAGCTTACGGATGAAGAATTACAAGATATCAACGGCGGAGTTATGGAAAGTATGAACGGATGTGTTGAAATGGCTCAATGGACATTCTGGGTCTGTAACGATTAATAATGATAGTGTCTATGAAATTGATTTTGGTTAAAATCAAATAATAATTTTAACTAGAAAGGGGTAATTCAATGAATTTATCCAATCCTCAAAAAGAGCTGCTAGACTTGATTTATAATGTAATCCTTAATCAAGAAACTACCGAAAAAGAACGTAAAGCGTTTAAGAATGCAAAAGACAGAATTGAGTCAGGGAAAAAGTTTGACTCAGAAATAAGTGAACTATTAAAAGAATTGATGTATATTCCTAATTCACGTCCAGTAGATGAATTTACCGAAGAAGCTCGAAAAAGAATGTACGTTGGTCCGGGAACAAGTGGTACTACTCATGGTTTTTCAAATTATCAAACAAAATAGAGTGATACTATCTAATTAGTGGATTTAAGTAAAGTAAACATAAAAATAGTTAGGAGGTACAATCCGATGGGAATAGAATTTTAGGTACAAAGTTTTTGTACCATAGGTATTGGAATATTTCAGAGTCAAGAATAGTTGGCTCAATAAAAGAAAGGTGGTCTATCATGACTGATGAAAAAATGAATGCTCTAGGATTTGTAGGGCTTACGGATGACGAATGGACAAATATCAAATATTTGGACACTAAATTGGCTGCTTTTTAAAATAGATTTCTTCTTTTTGATTAGGTGTTAGTTCCTGATTGGCAGAATGTGGGTTGTAATTATTGTAAAAATGCTCAATATATTCAAAACAAGACAATTGAACCTCATGAACAGTATTAAATTTTTTGCGATTAATTTCTCTTAATTTTAGGTACTTAAAAAATACCTCCGTGACAGAATTGTCATAGGGATATCTAGGCTTAGAATAAGAGGCGAGAATATTATTTTTATCGAGTACTTTTCTAAAGGTTTTCGCTTTGAATTGAGAGCCTTGGTCAGAATACTATAACTCGGATGAACTTTATGAAAATAGTTAGGACCACTTTAAATAATTGAAATATTTCCAATAGTATTTCTTTAGGCGTAGTAATGCATGCTTGGATATTCGTTTCTGATCGCAAAAGTTTGAATAATTCCAGAAAGTACATTCCAAAACGTCTAATAATAAACTTTTGATGATTTTTATTGATAGTCTTAACTTATCGTTATCGACTGCGATATTTTAATCATTGATGAACTTTTCAGCGGACTTGATGTTTCAAAAAATCCCTAGGTTATGAAGAAGTGAAAAAAATCGCTCAAGAAAAAATTGTTTTATTAACCTCACACAATCTCAAGGAAATTGAACATTTCTGTGACCAAACTTATCTATTGTCCGAAAAAGGACTGAGTTTGGTGACAAATTTTGATGAAGCGGAAAAAGAAATTGGTTATATGGAGGTATTTTTTTAGTGAAAGGGAATTGATGTGAAAGAATACTACATTATTTGGTTTATATATTTTCTAATAATTGTTTTCAAAAGTAAAAATAAGGAAGAAAAAATAAACTCAACAGTGTTTCGCTTGTTATTAATATCACTTGCGATATTTGCTTTGCTTCCGGTTTTCGTCTCACTGTTAATAATCAACAAAGATTTTTGAAAGAACAAAAAAATGTTGATGAAATATGACTGACGAATTCCTGCCACTCAGCCTAAAAGTGATATTTTTCGGGAGGTTGAACAACTCCAAAATGCTTTTAAAAATAATGAAAGTAAAGTTTTGGTAGATAACAATAAAATTTATAAAAAATTGAAGGAAAAAAAAGAAAAAAATTAAGCAGAAAGATTAGTTCGTCTGTCAGTAAAAAAGTTTGTCAAATTTTGGCAGACTTTTTCATTTTAGAATTCTGTCAGTAATATCTTGTGAAATAGGGTATAATAGAATAAATGCTCAAAATTAGTTAATTTATAAATGATATAAAGTAAGGAAGTCATGGAAAAGATTGTTTTTGTCTGTTTAGGAAATATTTGTCGTAGCCCAATGGCAGAATTTGTCATGAAAGATTTAGTTGAAAAGGCAGGGAATGAATCAAAGTTTTTGATTGAAAGTCGAGCAACTTCTTCTTGGGAGCATGGAAATCCAATTCATTCTGGAACTCAAACAAAACTAAAAGAACAAAAGATTGCTTTTGACCTTCACAAGGGAAGTCAAAAAATCAGTAGTGAAGATTTTTATGAATTTGATAAAATTATCGCAATGGATGAATCCAATTTAGAAAATCTTAGAAAAATGGCACCAGAAGGAACGCGTCAAAAAATCGCGATGCTTTTAGAACAAGGTGTTCCAGATCCATGGTTCACGGGCGATTTTCAAGAAACTTATCAACTTGTTAAGATGGGTTGTCAAAGATTATTGGATGAAATTGTATAAAATATTTCAAATAAAATAAATCGATGTGAGAAAATCTCACATTAAAACTTGACTTTGCTAATAACAAGGTCTATAATGAAAGGCATGGAGGCGAGAATTGGTGAAAGAACGTGAATTAAGACGCTCTATGGCGGTACTTCCAATAGGAACTGTCATGAAACTCACTGACCTAAGCGCAAGGCAGATTCGTTATTACGAAGAGCAAGAGCTTATTTTCCCGGAGCGAAGTGACGGTAATCGTCGCATGTATTCGCTTAATGACATAGATGCTCTATTTGATATTGCTGACTTATTGCAAGAAGGTAATAATATTGCAGATATCAAAGAAATTTATGCCAAAAGGGATGCTAAGAAGGCTCAAACTTTATCTATCGGAGAAGTCCACCATGCACTTGAACGCGAATTTGCCCAACAAGGTAGATTCGGAACTCCTGATCCCACTCATTTTACCCAACCGCGGATGTAAGTTTAGTTTACTTTATTTGTCAACTAAGTTTACAGCGAAAATTTAACTAGGAGAGTAAAGCATGACAATCACAGCAGCAGACATTCGTCGCGACGTCAAAGAAAAGGATATTAAATTCTTACGTTTGATGTTTACAGACATTCTTGGAACACTTAAAAATGTTGAAGTTCCAGCTACAGATGAACAATTGGACAAATTGTTTGAAAACAAAATGATGTTTGACGGTTCATCAATCGAAGGATTCGTTCGTATCAATGAATCAGACATGTATCTTTATCCAGACCTTGACACTTGGATTGTTTTTCCTTGGGGAGATGAGTATGGTAAAGTGGCAGGTGTAATTTGTGATGTTTACACTCCAGAAGGTGAACCTTTCGCGGGGGACCCACGTGGTGTCTTGAAACGTAATCTTAAATCAATGGAAAAATTAGGCTTCAAGAGCTTTAACCTTGGACCTGAACCAGAGTTCTTCCTTTTCAAACTTAATGAAAATGATGAACCAACACTTGAAGTGAATGATAAAGGTGGTTATTTTGACCTTGCACCAACTGACCTTGCTGGAAACACAAGACGTGAAATCGTAAATGTATTGACAGACCTTGGTTTTGAAGTTGAAGCTTCTCACCACGAAGTAGCAATCGGTCAACATGAAATTGACTTTAAATATGCCAACGCTTTGAAAGCTTGTGATAATATTCAAATCTTTAAACTTGTTGTTAAAACAATTGCGCGTAAACATGGTTTACATGCTACGTTTATGGCAAAACCAGTTCACGGAATCAACGGTTCTGGGATGCATTGTAACATGTCTTTATTTACAGAAGATGGTGCCAATGCCTTTGCTGATCCAACAGGAGATATGGGACTTTCAGATGTTGCACATAGCTTTATTGCTGGACTTTTGAAACATGCTTATAACTTTACAGCAATTACAAACCCAACTGTTAACTCATATAAACGTTTGGTTCCTGGTTATGAAGCACCCGTTTATGTCGCTTGGGCTGGACGTAACAGATCGCCTTTGATTCGCGTACCTGCTTCACGTGGTTTGTCAACTCGTGTTGAACTTCGTGCGGTTGATCCAACAGCAAATCCATATCTTGCATTGGCTGTTTTATTGGCAGCTGGTCTTGACGGTGTTGAACATAAATTGGAAGCGCCAGAAGCAATCGAATCAAATATTTACGTAATGACGGAAGAAGAACGTAAAGCACATGGTATTACAGATTTGCCATCTACTTTGCACAATGCCGTTAAAGCATTGCGTGAAGATACAATTGTGACTGAAGCGCTTGGAGAACACGTTTTGGTTAACTTTGTTGAAGCGAAACGCATTGAATGGGCAAGCTATGCACAATTCGTGTCGCAATGGGAAATTGATAACTATTTAGAACTTTATTAATTGATATAAAAAATCACTGACAAAGCCTGTCAGTGATTTTTTTGGACCATTTAAATATTTTAGTTGTTTTCAGTAATTGTCAAAACGTTGAAGGCAGTTTTTCCGTCTTCGGCAATCAAGAATCCTTTGTGTTCAGCAACATAGTCAATAGCTGCTTGGAAATCAGCGAATTCTTTGACGATTGAGCAAGTGTTTGTAGCACCGACATAATTGTTTTCTGAGTCCTCGTAATAATTGATTCCTTTAAATTTAAATTTCATAATAAAAAGTCCTTTCTTTGTTATAGTTTTATTATAGCAAATGGCACTTATTTTTTACTGATAAAACTTTAAATCAGAGTTGAAATCACAAAAAGAGCCATATTTTTTGAAAAATTCACAAAGTCAGTGTAAACTTGAGATAGGTTTTATGAATTTAATGCGAGAAAGGAAGCGAATCTTAATACTTTTTACTAAAAGTAGATTTGCATAGGAAAATATGGAACTCAATGATTTGAAAGATTCACTGACTGCTTTAAAATATGGTGAAATTGCAACTGTCGCGATGATTGACCGAGGCGCATATGCTGAAATTGAGGAGTCTATTGAAGCGGAAAATAAAGATGAAAAGATAAATTCTGGAATCTTTAAAGAGCTTGCTGCTGCAGTGAAAGATGAAAATGAAGATTTAGTGGTAGTTGGTCGTTCAGATATTGATCAGGCACTGACTCCAGAAGATTTTTCGCGATTTATCGGTCAGATGACCAAAGAAAAACATATTATTTTTGTTGAATGTCTCTATTTAGGAACAACAGAAATTAAAGGTTTTCTGAACAGCTTGAAAGAAAATAATCTTTTAGAAAATAGTAAATTGGTTCTGCTTGATTTGCCGCAATTAGAATACATGATGTTGCGAGACAGTTTGGCTGGACAATTTAAATTATAAAAAAGTTACTGACAAAAATTATCGCTCAGTCTGTAAGTTGCGTAAGCAAACAGATGGGAGTGATAGAATTTTTGTCAGTAACTTTTTCTTATTGTTCACGGTTTTCTCTTTGATAAAGGCGAGAATTTTTCATAATATCTTTAAAAGTATTAATGATCGTTTCTTGGTAAGCAGAATTTTTAATATTTTGGCGAGCCAAATCTAATACGGCTTGTTCGCGAGAGTTATCTAAAATAGTAATTTTTTGTGCTTGTTTTTCTTGGCTAATTTCTTGAACAATTGTCATACGTTTCTCAAGAAGCTGAACGATTTCTTGGTCCACTTGATCAATGTTATTTCGAAGTTCTTCTAGTTTATTCATGGTTTTTATTATATCAAAACTAATCTAAAATTTGCCTTTAAAAAATGATATAATGGATTATATTATTTTTGAGGAGCAACAAGATGAATAAAGAAGAAAAAATCGAAGGTTATGAGTTGCTTAATTTGCAACTAAAAGCGCTTCTTAGCGAACAAAATTATACACTTTCAAACTTAGCCAATGCAAGTAGTTTACTTTGGAGCTTTTTGCCTGAGCAAGTTTATACAGGTTTCTACCTCTACAATGGTGAAAAATTAATTTTAGGGCCATTTCAAGGGTCGGTATCTTGCGTTGAAATTATAATGGGCAAAGGGGTTTGTGGGGAATCAGCTCAAAATCGTCAAACCATTATTGTTGAAAATGTAAAGAAACACAAAAATTATATTTCTTGTGACGGTCGAGCAATGTCTGAAATTGTTGTTCCAATGGTTAAAGACGGTAAATTAGTTGGGGTTCTTGACTTAGACAGTTCAGAAATTGGTTTTTACGATGAAATCGACCAAAAATATCTTGAAGAATTTGCTAACATTTTATGTGAAATGACTGATTTTAAATTTTTTGAAGTAGGTTAAATCAAAATTTTAAAGGGTATCGGAGAAAAAAATGAGTGAAATAGTAAAAAAATTTATTGCTGACCGTTTTGGGGAAAAAGAAGGAACATCTGTAAATCCAGGTAATATTGGAGATGTTCGTGAATTTGCGCAAGAATTAGGAAGTTTTCTCTATCAATTACATCGGCTACCAACAACAGATGCAAAGTCACCTAGTTTTGATAATGCTTTTGCTGGTTCTGATTTGATTTTCTTTGAAGCTGAGATGATAGAACTTTTGAAAGTCTATCAAAAAGTTGTTCCTGCAGACCTTTTGCAAGAAAAATTTGATTTTGCAGCAAAAACAAAATGGTCCAAGAAACCTGTTTGGGTTTTGGGAGAATTGCTTACGCAAAATTTAAAAGTTACTGACGGAAAGTTAGTTAATGTCAAAATTACTGACAAAGCTGTTATTGGTGATCCAGCTTTTGATTTAGCAATTGCTTGGACGATTTTTGATGAAAAAGCACGTAAAATATTTTTTTCGGCAACCGAAGCAGATGAGGCAACGATTAATCGAGCGAGAATGTTCGCCCTCAGGCAGGCCCTCAGAAATTATCAATCACAAGATATTGATGAATTGATTCAATCACGTGATGCTTCAACTGAAATTTTAAAAGACTTAAACTATAGTCTTGGGCAAGATTTCTATTGAAACAAGCGGATATGAAAAGAATACTAAGTAAAAAATTGGAAGAGAAAAATGGCATATCAAGCATTATATAGAAAATATCGAAGTCAAAGATTTGATGAAATGGTGGGGCAAGAAGTTGTAGCAACAACATTAAAAAATGCGATTGTCAATCATCAAATTTCACATGCTTATCTTTTTTCTGGTCCAAGAGGGACAGGGAAAACCTCAGCAGCTAAAATTTTTGCTAAGGCAATAAATTGTCCTAATCAAGTGGATGGAGAGCCCTGCAATAATTGCTTTATTTGTGACTCAATCACTAAAGGAAGCTTAGATGATGTCATTGAACTTGATGCGGCATCAAATAATGGGGTTGATGAAATTCGAGAAATTCGAGATAAATCAACTTACGCAGCTAGTCAAGCCACTTACAAGGTTTATATTATTGATGAAGTGCATATGCTTTCCACAGGGGCTTTTAATGCACTTTTGAAAACACTCGAAGAACCTACAGAAAATGTTGTTTTCGTCTTGGCTACTACTGAATTACAAAAAATTCCAGCAACCATTATCTCGCGTGTTCAACGTTTTGCTTTTAAATCAATCACAACAGGAGACATTCGGACTTATTTAGCAAAAATAATGGCTGATGAGGGACTTGAATTCGACGGTAAAGCACTCGATGTTATTGCTAAAGCAGCTGAAGGTGGAATGCGTGATGCCCTCTCTTTATTAGACCAAGCCTTATCGTTTTCGTCAGGAAAATTAGAAGAAAATGATGCACTACTTGTCACAGGGTCGATTGCTGCAGATGCTTTAGTAACATATGTTGCGGCACTTTTTGAGCATGATGAAGCAAAAGCACTGACGGAACTTGATAAGATTTTTGCTGAAGGAAAAAATATGCTTCGATTTACGGAAGATTTATTAGCATACCTTCGGGATTTACTCTTGGATAAAAATTCTCAGTATGACCGTGGTCAAGTTTTTTCATGGATTGATATTGCAATTGAAAGTTTGAAAACGATAAAGGAAACGACTCAAACAAAAATTGCGGCAGACGTCATGACCATGCGTTTGGCTGAAATTGGACAAAATAATTTACTGACAGCTTCGCAAGGAGAAATCCCTAATCAGCTGACAGCCGAAATTGCTACTTTAAAAACCGAAATTAATCAATTGAAAGCTCAAATTTCAGCTGGTCAAATTCAGGTAAATTCAGATTCACAAAATAATTTACTGACAGAAAAAGTTAAAGCCAGTCCGAAACCAATAGCGTCTAAAAAACGCCAAATTAACAAAGATTTAATTTATAAAGCTTTGGCTGAGGCGACAAATGATGCTAGAAAAGCTGCTCTAAGTGCTTGGCCAGAACTTGTTGCTTCAGTTACTAAACCGGCAGACCGAGCTTTACTTAATAATACAGCGCCTGTCGCTGCGTCAGAAAATTTCCTTGTGGTGACTTTTCCTCATGAGAATCTTGCTAAAAGAGTCAGTGAAAATGAAGAATTGCAACTTTTTTGTGGGAATCTCTTGAGTTCAATTGTTGGATTTGCGCCAGAAATTATTTCTCTTGCTGAACAAGACTGGCAAGAAGTTCGAGCGGAATATGTTTCTAATTTAAAATCTGAAAATGTTCAAGAAGATGAAGAAGATGAAAAAGAGCCGGATGGAACGGTAAACTTAGCTAAAGAACTCTTTGGTGAAAAAGTAGTTGAAATTAATGATTAAACTAATAAAAAAGCCGCTCATTGAGCGACTTTTTTTAATCTTTATGACGACTTAAATCAACCTCTTTAAGGGGGATAAGTTTCGTTTTGTTTTTAAATTTATAACCCAAGTAAAGGATGAAGAAGAGTGGAATTGCGGCATACATGATGACACCTTGCACCCAAGTTTTACCAAAAAGAAGCATTGGGTCTTGGCCGAGTGTGACTAAAACAGTCATAATTAAGGCCAAGATTGGACCAAATGGGAATAGTTTTGCATGATAAGGTAATTTTTTAACATCTTTTCCTTGAGCGACATAGGCGCGGCGGAAGCGGAAGTGGCTAATTGCAATCCCAATCCAAGCAATAAATCCTGTTAAACCAGAGGCTGAGACAAGGAATGTAAAGAAGCTAACTCCGTAAATTGATGTCAAGAATGTGAGTAAAGCAACAGCAGTTGTAGCTAATAAAGCAATGAAAGGAATCCCGTTTTTTGAAGTTTTTGAGAAAATCTTTGGTGCGCCACCATCTTTAGCTAGTGAATAAAGCATCCGAGTAGAGGCATACATTCCAGAGTTTGCTGCTGAAACGACAGAAGTTAAAACAACGGCGTTCATGATAGAAGCTGCAATAGAGAGACCAACACGTTCAAATACAATTGTGAAAGGGCTTTGAGCAGCTGAATCTCCTCCAACTAAGTGGGGGTCGGTAAATGGAATGATAGCCGCCATCACGAAGATAGATAAGATATAAAAGACAAGAATACGCCAGAAGATAGAGTTCATAGCTTTAGGAATTGATTTTTCAGGATTTTCAGCTTCACCAGCTGTAATTCCGAGCAATTCTGTTCCTTGGAAAGAGAAGCCAGCGACTAAGAGTACGCCGAGAATCCCTCCGCCGGTAGTGAAACTACCAAGTCCTCCGACAAAACCATGATTACCAACTGAAAGATTTTTAGCGACGTCAATATGACCGCCCATAATTCCAAAAATAGATAAGAAACCAATAATCAAGAATAAAACAACAACAGTAATTTTAATGGCTGACAACCAATATTCAGTTTCGCCAAAAGTTTTAACTGATAAGGCATTGATTGCAAAGACAATAATTAAGGCAATCAGTGAAAAAATCCAACTTGGAACATCTGGTAACCAGAATTTGATACAAAGGGCAACGGCTGTTAAATCAACCGCTACGGTAATTGCCCAGTTTAACCAATAATTCCAACCTAGAGCAAAACCAAAAGCTGGGTCAACATAACGTGTTCCATAGTCTGAAAAAGAACCAGAAGTGGGTAAATAAGTGGCCATTTCACCAAGTGATGTCATGAGGAAGTAAACCATTGCTCCGATAAGAACATAGGCAGTCAGTGCACCAAATGGTCCTGCCGTGTGAATGACATCGCCTGAAGTCAGAAACAATCCAGTTCCGATTGTTCCGCCAAGGGCAATCATGGAAACATGACGTGATTTTAAGCCGCGTTTTACTTGCGTCTCAGTCGTTGAGTTTGAAGAATTTTCCAAAATTCTCTCCCTAATAAAATTTATTCTACACCGACTTGTTTAACTCAGACTCAACCTTACTCCTGTTTAGTTTAGAAAAGTCTGAGAAAAACAAAAAAAGCAATCCTACTAGATAGAATAGATTGCTAAAGGTCCGACAAAATTTTTAAAATTTTCTTGAACGAATAGCCCTCCGCATGGTTATTAACCATTTGCGACAGTCTAGTGAGTTTTTCTCACTAGCCCAAGAACCTTGCTGAGCAACAAAATTCTTTCGGCAACCTCTCCTCCTCTAAATACGCGTCTTTGTTGTGCTCCAACTCGGCGTAGATTCATATCAGTTGCGACCTCTATCGATGTGTTATTTGTAATTCTAGCGCAATTTTAAGATGATGTCAAGGAAGAGAATGTAAAATTAATTACAAATAATCACTTTCTTTGTAAGTTTATTCATTTGTCATTTATGATATACTTATGAGGATAGGACTGCTATGTCAGTCAATAAAAATCAGTCTTTTTACTGAAATTTTCTAGGAGCAAAATATGGATTTTATTCGTGCCATTATTTTAGGTATTATTGAAGGAATCACTGAGTGGTTACCTATTTCCTCAACAGGGCATTTGATTATTGCTGATGAATTTATTCGTCTTAATCAATCAGCAGCTTTTAAAGAGATGTTTGATGTTGTGATTCAGCTAGGAGCAATTTTGTCAGTTGTTGTTCTTTATTTTCATAAACTGAATCCATTTAATAAGTTAAATCCAGCTGACAAACAAAAAACACCACGTGAAATTCAATTAACTTGGCGTTTGTGGTTGAAAGTTTTGATTGCGGCTTTACCAGCAGCGATTATTGGTTTACCACTTAATGACTGGTTGGACAAACATTTTTACCATTTTGTTCCTGTTGCCTTCATGTTAATTATTTATGGGGTAGCATTTATTGTCATTGAGCGTCGGTGGGTACCAAACCATGAATTTTCCGTAATGGATATTGACCGTTTACCTTATCGTGCCGCTCTTTACATTGGATTATTCCAAGTACTTTCTTTACTTCCAGGGACATCGCGTTCAGGTGCGACAATTGTCGGTGCTTTATTAATTGGTGTAAGTCGGGAAGTTGCCGCAGAATTTACCTTTTTCTTGGGTATTCCAGTTATGTTTGGGGCTAGTTTCATCAAAATACTTCACTTTTTCAAAAATGGGAATTCTTTAAGTTTTGAACAATTTGGGGTCTTGTTAGTAGCTTGTATAGTTGCCTTTGGGGTATCAATGGTTGCCATCAAGTTCTTGACCGATTACGTGAAAAAACATGACTTTACTTTCTTTGGGAAATATCGAATTGTGTTAGGGATTATCCTTCTTATTTATGCAATGTTTAAAGCCTTTTTGGGCTGAGAATGAGATAAATTATACCAACTTTCTTTAGTTGGTATTTTTTATTTTAAAATAGTTCTCTTTGCTGAGGGAAAGTTTAAATGTATTCTTGCTAAAAATAGAAAAAAGTGATAGAATATAACTCTGTGGGAAAAACTCACAACTTACGCAGGACTCAACCTGCGTCATTAGTCCAAAAGGAGGAAAAATCAATGACTAAATACGAAATTCTTTATATTATTCGCCCAAACATTGATGAAGAAGCAAAAGCTGCCCTCGTTGAACGTTTCGATGGAATCTTGACTGACAACGGTGCTGCAAATCTTGAGTCTAAAGACTGGGAAAAACGTAAACTTGCTTACGAAATCAATGATTTCCGCGAAGGTATCTACCACATCGCAACTTTTGAAGCTGAAACAACTTCAGAAGCTTTGAGCGAATTTGACCGTCTTGCTAAGATCAACCTTGACATTCTTCGTCATATGATCGTTAAAGTTGAAGCTTAAGAGCTTTCATTTCTAAGGAGAAGTTCATCATGATTAACAATGTTGTATTAGTAGGACGCATTACTCGCGATCCTGAACTTCGATACACCCCTCAAAATCAAGCTGTCGCAACATTTTCATTGGCTGTAAACCGTCAATTTAAAAATGCGAATGGCGAACGTGAGGCTGATTTCATTAACTGCGTTATTTGGCGCCAACAAGCTGAGAATTTGGCGAATTGGGCTAAAAAAGGAGCTTTGATTGGGGTAACTGGTCGAATTCAAACACGTAACTATGAAAATCAACAAGGTCAACGCGTTTATGTGACTGAGGTTGTGGCTGACAGTTTCCAAATGTTGGAAAGTAGATCTGCTCGTGAAGGTATGGGAGGCGGAACTTCTGCTGGTTCATATTCTGCACCTAGCCAATCTACAAATAATACTCCACGTCCACAAACGAATAACAATAATGCAACACCGAATTTCGGTCGTGATGCTGATCCGTTTGGTAGCTCACCGATGGAAATTTCGGATGATGACCTTCCATTCTAATAGGGTGAAATAATTGACGCTAAAGCGCCTAATTATTTCACGGAAACCGCTATGGCGGATTTCCTAACCCTCTTACTCGTTATTATGAAAAGCAGAATCGGCTTTTCATAATAACGTCGTAATCCTAAGAAAACTTTAAACAGACATCTAAAAATAATATAAGGAGAAATAAAATGGCACAACAACGTCGTGGCGGCTTCAAACGCCGTAAAAAAGTTGACTTCATCGCTGCAAACAAAATCGAAGTCGTTGACTACAAAGACACTGAACTTTTGAAACGTTTCATCTCAGAACGTGGTAAAATCTTGCCACGTCGCGTGACTGGTACATCTGCTAAAAACCAACGTAAAGTGGTTAACGCAATCAAACGCGCGCGCGTAATGGCTTTGCTTCCATTCGTAGCTGAAGACCAAAACTAATAAATGAAAGGCTACTTCGGTAGTCTTTTTTTTGTATAAAAATTTGACAAATAGAGTTGATATTTACTGACAGAATGCTCGGTTCCGTCCGAATTTACTGACCAGAAATTTGTCAGAAAAAGAGAATAGATTGATAACTTCATCAAGTATTTTTAATTAATACTATGTTTTTGTCAGTGAATTTATGATAAAATGGACAAATGATTGAATTGATAATAGGAGCAGTGCTCTTAAGTTTGTTAATTTATGGAATTTTTATAGAGCCTCATTTGATGAAAGTGAGACATGTAAAAATCGCTCAAAAACAAAATATAAAAATTGCTCATTTTACCGATACCCACTTTGCTTGGCACACGACTAGTCGTCGTTTTAAAAAATTTGCTCAAAATATTGCTAATGAACAGCCAGATTTAATTATTTTTTCTGGAGATTTATTTGACAAGGTTGTTTGGGCAAAAAATCGAGATTGGACTGATTTACTGACGATATTGTCAGAACTCAAAGCTCCTCTTGGAAAATTTGCGATACTTGGTAATCATGATTTTGATGATGAAAAATCGTCAAAGTTTGTTGAAGAGTTTCTAGAAAAAGCTGGTTTTGTTCTGTTGAAAAATTCATCAGTTGTCAAAGATAATTTATCTATTTCTGGGGTTGATGACTGGCGTGAGGGACGGCCTGATTTTGAACTTGAGCCTATTGATGCAACATTTTCGCTTTTGGCCCTTCACGAACCGGATACTATTTTAGACATGGAAACAATTAAGGAATTTGATTTAATTCTTTCTGGTCATAGTCACGGAGGGCAAATTCGGATAGGAAATTGGCGTTTACGTAATAAGGGGTCAAGTAGTGCTGATGCTGGTTTGTATCAGCTCAATGACCGAACAAAATTATATGTTAATCGTGGAATTGGTCTGACTTTCTTACCTATTCGTTTTGGGGTGCCTCCAGAAATTGTGTATTACTACATCTAAAAAAATCTGTCAGTAATTTTGACAGATTTTTTGATTTAAAAATTTACTGACAGCTTTGTTAAAAATTCTGTCATTACATTTCCCTTGCAGTCATGATTGTTTCGCGTCCCATATTGTCAACGGCTCGGTAGTGTAGAGGCCATTCAGGATTAAAAGGGTAGCCAAAATCAACGAGGATGGTTGTTGGACTATTGTCTTGTGAAAAACGAATAGAAAGTAAATTACCCGAATTAACCAAGTCAAAATTGATAATTGTTTCTAGTGGAAAAACGCCCTTGAGGTGATGGTCAATAATAAACCAAAAGGCATCAATGACTTCTCCAGGAATTGACGCAACGGTATCAAAACTTGCGTAGCGTCGTCTAGTGTTAGAAAATGCCATAAAATCACATCCTTTCTATAAGATAAATGGATAAATTCTAGGAAATACGGGAATCTCGAATGACTTTTCGGATTTCAGATAAAGTCCCTTCAGAAACATTTTTCATTTTCATTCCGTACATCATAAACAAGGCATCAAGCAAACTAATTTGAGAAACTGTGGAAGCAACAGCTTCAGGTCGAAATGAAATTTCTTCAGAAATTGAAATTAGAGCGACATCGGCCGCTTTGGCTAAAGGGGAACTCGCAAAAGAAGTCAATGCAATAATTGGAACCCCGCGACTCTTTAAAATTTCAACCAAGTGCATTGTATCTCTGTTTTTTCCTGTATGTGAAATAACAAAAGCACAATCGTCGCTCGTTAATTTTGCAGCTTGCATTTGTTGGAAATGAAAATCCTGATGATAAACGCAGTGCAAAGGCATTCTCAAAAATTTATGAAAAGCAATCAATGCGACAGCGTTTGAACCACCCAAACCAAAAAAACCGCAAGTGCTGGCATTGAGCAAAATTTCCATGGTTTGGTCAAGTTGTCTGTTGGTGATAAGGTTTAATGTAGAATTTAATGATGAAATATTGCCGTTGAAGTTTTTTGTCAGTATTTCTTTGTAATCATCAGTCGGTGAAAGTTCGCTAAAAAATTCATCATTTCGTGTCGAGTCAGTGGCATGAATGGCGAGTTTTAATTCTTGGAAGGAATTAAAGCCGATTTTTTTAGAAAATCTGGAAATTGTAGCCGTAGAGACATGAGTTTTTTGAGCAAATTCCTGAATTGAAAGCCTCGCTGCACTATCAATATTCGCAATTAAATAGTCAGAAATTGCCTGATCTGATTTACTGAGGTTATCATAATAACTTCGGATTCGGCTGATTAAAGTACGCGACATATCAAGCCTCCTTCTAATTGACTACATTATACCATAAATAAGATTTCTCGATTTCTCAAAAATTCCAAACTCCTAACTTGAAATTTTTTTGACAAATCAGAAAATATTTTACAAAAAATATTGTTGACAAATGAAAAAAAATTACTTATACTAAAGTTATAAAATGAAAGCGATGCCACGGAGGAAAAAATGATGAAATTTGGTATGATTGGTTTAGGGAAAATGGGAATGAATCTTGTGAAAAATGCCGTTGACCATGAGATTGAAGTTGTTGCTTACGATCTAAATACAAAAGCGGTAGAGGAAGCTAAGGATTACTCAGACAATATTACCGCTGTCAGTACAATTGAAAATTTACTGACAGAATTGCCAGCAAGGAAAATTGTTTGGTTGATGCTTCCAGCAGGAACTCCTACAAATTCAACGATTGCAATGCTCTCTGAAAAGCTGTCAGCTGGCGATATTCTGATAGACGGTGGAAATTCTAATTACAAAGATAATTTAGAACAAAATAAATTACTGACAGAAAAAGGAATTAAATTTTTTGATGTCGGAACTTCTGGTGGAATGGCTGGAGCTCGTCAAGGCGGGAATTTTATGATTGGTGGAGATGATGAAAAATCTTGGACAATTATAGAACCAATCTTCAAAGCAATCTCAATGGAAGAGGGCTACCTCTATACAGGGAAACTTGGCAGTGGTCATTACTTGAAAATGATTCATAATGGAATTGAATATGGGATGATGCAAGCGATCGCTGAAGGATTTGAAATTTTGGAAGAGTCACCATTTGATTATGACTATGAAGCCGTTGCAAAATTATGGAATCACGGCTCAGTAATCCGAAGCTGGTTGATGGAGCTTGCTCAAGAACAATTTTCAAAAGACCCTAAACTAGACCAAATTATCGGTCATGTTCAATCTTCAGGAGAAGGAAAATGGACCGTCGAAGAAAGCTTGGACTTAGGCGTTCCTGCCCCAGTTATTGCCTTGTCACTAATGATGCGTCAACGCTCATTACAAGAAGATACCATGACCGGAAAAGTAGTTGCCGCTTTGCGCAATGGCTTTGGTGGACATGACGTAGAACAAAAATAATTTACTGACAGATGAGAAGCGTAAGCTAACTAGGACAAAAAACTTCTGTCAGTAAAAAACTACTGATGATGAAAGAAGTTTAAAGTCTGTCAGTAAATATATAGAAGAAAAGGAGCCTAAATGCAATATTTAATAGGCGTCGATTTAGGAACCACAGCAACTAAGGCAGTGCTTTTTGAGAAAAATGGAAAAATAGTTGCAAGTAGTAGCCAAGCCTATCCCCTCTATCGTGATGCTAGTGGGATGGCAGAAGAATCTCTTGAAGAAATTTTTGAAGCAGTTTTAGTGACAATCAGGGAAGTTTCAATTAATTTAGAAGATGAAGACAAACTTTTAGCCGTTTCATTTAGTACACAAATGCACTCGCTAATTGCTTTTGACGAAAATTGGCAGCCACTTACAAGATTAATCACTTGGGCTGATACAAGAGCAGTAAAATACACCGAACAAATTAAAGCCTCTAAAAATGGTTTTGATATTTATCGAAGAACCGGAACGCCTCTTCATCCAATGGCTCCTTTATCTAAATTTATCTGGTTAGAAGCTGAACATCCAGACATTTATCAAAAAGCAGCCCACTATTTGGAACTGAAAGGATACATTTTCCAACGACTTTTTGGAACAAATAAAATGGATTTATCAACCGCAACAGGTACAGGTATCTTCAATATATTTGAACTTCATTGGGATAAAGAAGCGCTAGAGATAACTGGAATCAAAGAAAGTCAATTGCCCAAAGTAGTAGAACCCTATGAGATAGAAGAAAACCTTCCTCACGAATATGCCAAGAAAATGGGTATTCAAAGCAGCACCAAATTTATTTGGGGTGCAGCCGATGGACCATTATCAAATTTGGGAGTAAATGCGATTAAACCGGGTGTTGCAGCCATCACAATTGGAACATCTGGTGCGATTCGAGTAGTTACTGACAAACCTAAAACAGATGAAAAAGGACGCACGTTTACCTATGCATTAGACAAAGAGCATTGGGTAGTCGGTGGTCCCGTAAACTCTGGTGGAGATGTTTTCCGTTGGGCTCGTGACCAAATTTTTGATGGAAAAATTTCTTTTGATGAAGTCACGGAACTTGCAGCAAACATTTCCCCGGGCGCTGATGGATTACTTTTTCACCCCTATCTTGGAGGCGAACGAGCGCCGATTTGGGATGCCAATGCCAGAGGTTCATTTTTTGGCCTAAACTACGGACATAATCGTAGTCATATGGCTAGATCAGTTCTTGAAGGAGTTATCTTCAATATTTATATGGTTGCGCTTAGCCTTGTTGAAGTAGTAGGTGACCTAAATATGATTCAAGCGACAGGAGGATTTACAAGTTCTGAACTCTGGACACAAATCCTAGCAGATATTTTTGAACAACCAATCAATGTGCCAGAGAGCCGAGAAGCTGGCTGTTTAGCCGCCATTATCATGGCTGAAAAAGCCCTCGGCCTAATTGAAGATATCAGTGAAATCGAAACGATGGTAGGAACAAACGAAACCTACCAACCCAATCCAAAAAATTTCGAAATTTACCGAGAAATTAGTCCAATATTTATCCGACTTTCTCGCTCTCTCTTGGCAGAATATGAAAATATTGCCAATTTCCAAAGAAAATTTGAAGAAGAAAAATAAACTTATATTCTTTAAAGACTCAATACTTCTATATATCACAAATAAGTATTGAGTTAATTTTTAAAATCAAATTGTAAGCGCCGTCAATTTTGCTTACACAGTTTATTCAATATTTTTTGAAAGGAAAAAAATATATGATTGATTTACTTGTACTTTTAATTGGGGTCTTAATCCTCCTCCTGATGATTATCAAATTTAAAATTAATACTTTTGTGTCCTTGATTGTCGTAGCGGTTTTAGTTGGGTTAGGACTTGGAATGCCACTTGGTCAAATCCCTGTTTCAATCCAAAACGGAATCGGAGGCTCATTAGGAGAGTTAGCAATCGTTTTTGGTTTTGGGGCAATGCTTGGAAGACTAATTGCTGATGCTGGTGGAGCCTATCGTATTTCAAAAACGCTTATTAACAGTTTTGGTAAAAAAAGAATTCAATGGGCAATTATGGTTGCCAGTTTCATTATTGGGATTGCCCTCTTCTTTGAAGTTGGGATGGTTCTCTTGATTCCGATTGTCTTTGCCGTTGCCTTAGAAGCAAGCGTTCCCTTGATTTATCTCGGAATTCCAATGGCAGCAGGACTTTCAGTAACTCACGGATTCTTACCTCCCCATCCAGCACCAATTGCAATTGCCGGTGTACTAGGCGCAAATCCTGGAACTGTTCTTCTTTACGGAATTATTGCAGCAATTCCAACAGTCATTATCGCAGGTCCAGTTTTCACAAAAATTGCTAAAAAATGGGTCCCAGAAGCCTTTGTTGTAAAAAATAAATTATCCGCCTTTGGTGAAATCAAAGAATGGAAATTAGAAGAAACTCCAGGATTTGGGATTTCTATCTTGACAGCATTAATGCCAGTAATCTTAATGGCAATCAGCACCATTTATTCTATCGCGACTAATGATGGGAAACCCTTTGCCGCAGTAACAACAAGTACAATGAAAGCAGGAAAAGTAGTAACGACCACTACTTACCCATCAAGTTTTGTTGAAAATGTGATGATGTTTATTGGTAATCCCGTATCGGTAATGATTATTTCACTACTCTTTGCCCTAGTTACTATGGGTTGGATGCAACGTAAGAAAAATTCAGAAATTGCAGTATCAATTGCAGATTCAGTTAAGTCAATTGCGATGCTATTGTTAGTTATCGGTGGTGGAGCAGCCCTTAAACAAATTCTTATTGATGGAGGGATTTCAGTCCAAATTGCCAATATGTTTAAAGATTCACCGCTTTCGCCATTGTTGCTTGCTTGGATTATTACCGTCATTCTACGTGTAGCCTTAGGTTCTGCAACCGTGGCCGCTTTAACAGCAGCAGGTTTAGTTCAACCAATGCTTGCATCAGCTTCTCCAAATACAGCCGCACTAATGGTCTTGGCAATAGGGGCAGGTTCAATTGCCGCATCTCATGTTAACGATGCAGGATTCTGGATGTTTAAAGAATACTTTGATTTAGATGTCAAACAAACATTAAAAACTTGGACAGTACTAGAAACGATTATCGCAGTTGTAGGTTTAGGAATGGTCATGTTGATGAGTATCTGGGTACATTAATAAAAAAATAAGTCAATTTTGACTTATTTTTTAAATTTGTCAAAGCTAGTGGTGGCATGAAATAAAGCGAATACAGGGGAGGGAAAAAGCGAACGTAAGATAAAAAAAGGGATAAAAGTCACAGTTAATTCTTGACAATGAGAAGTAGGTTTGATAGAATATAATAGTTGTCGCAAGAGACGAGGGTCTTGAAGCGATAAGCTAGACCATTGAAAACTGAATAAAGAAGAATGACTCATGTGATGTAGTAAATACATCAAAAATCTGTCAATCAATAATGAAAGACAAGCCAGTCACCTAGGTGACTTAAATACTTTATTTGAGAGTTTGATCCTGGCTCAGGACGAACGCTGGCGGCGTGCCTAATACATGCAAGTTGAGCGCTGAAGGTTGGTACTTGTACCGACTGGATGAGCAGCGAACGGGTGAGTAACGCGTGGGGAATCTGCCTTTGAGCGGGGGACAACATTTGGAAACGAATGCTAATACCGCATAACAACTTTAAACACAAGTTTTAAGTTTGAAAGATGCAATTGCATCACTCAAAGATGATCCCGCGTTGTATTAGCTAGTTGGTGAGGTAAAGGCTCACCAAGGCGATGATACATAGCCGACCTGAGAGGGTGATCGGCCACATTGGGACTGAGACACGGCCCAAACTCCTACGGGAGGCAGCAGTAGGGAATCTTCGGCAATGGACGAAAGTCTGACCGAGCAACGCCGCGTGAGTGAAGAAGGTTTTCGGATCGTAAAGCTCTGTTGTAAGTCAAGAACGAGTGTGAGAGTGGAAAGTTCACACTGTGACGGTAGCTTACCAGAAAGGGACGGCTAACTACGTGCCAGCAGCCGCGGTAATACGTAGGTCCCGAGCGTTGTCCGGATTTATTGGGCGTAAAGCGAGCGCAGGTGGTTTATTAAGTCTGGTGTAAAAGGCAGTGGCTCAACCATTGTATGCATTGGAAACTGGTAGACTTGAGTGCAGGAGAGGAGAGTGGAATTCCATGTGTAGCGGTGAAATGCGTAGATATATGGAGGAACACCGGTGGCGAAAGCGGCTCTCTGGTCTGTAACTGACGCTGAGGCTCGAAAGCGTGGGGAGCAAACAGGATTAGATACCCTGGTAGTCCACGCCGTAAACGATGAGTGCTAGGTGTTGGATCCTTTCCGGGATTCAGTGCCGCAGCTAACGCATTAAGCACTCCGCCTGGGGAGTACGACCGCAAGGTTGAAACTC
>ERZ772786.53-NODE-53-length-48129-cov-5.151475_pt1 | contig 48129 bp, 52 predicted proteins | sample MGYA00511473_ERZ772786 | MGnify/ENA primary metagenome ERZ772786 (study PRJEB29015, sample SAMEA2738025) | human oral metagenome | biome: human oral; feature: human-associated habitat; material: saliva | place: China | collected 2252 ...
TTCCCTTGGTTACTTTTTGAAACTTTAGAGCTATGTTAAGAAATGTTAAGGTTCAGAGTTATATGGTATTTAGCACTATTAAAGTTCCATTGCCCTGAGTTTTCAAGGTATTTATATTTTTATTCAGCTCATTTTTGAACTGAATGCTGATGCTTAGTTATTCCTTTTATTCAATCTGATAATTCAACAACACACTAACTTTAGTAATACTTAAGTAGCTCTATGCCGAAACTCCCTTATAACCGCAAAGATACTTGCATAACTTCCAAAAAATATAATCACTATCCAATAAAAAATAGATAAATTCATAGACTGTGCAAAGTTCCAAGTCGTAGAAACAGCTACTAACCAACCTCCTGAAGTTACCCCTGCCCAACCATTCGCCTTAACTGACAGTCTATGTAACTTATTCTTTGTTTCTTTTGAAAGATGACTATCCGTCAATTTTTTGATTTTCTTGATTTTCTTTTTTTCTAATATTATTTTGATAGGAGGAAATAGCCACCACCAAAAAGAAATAGATTTAATTGTTTTCCGAGAATTATAGTCATTTATTTTTTGTACTAGTTTTTCTCTTTTATCTAATTCTTCATATAATTCAGTAACCGATTGAAGTAATGGCGCTCCAAATAATAGCCATGCCCCAATAAGTTCTATTATAGAAATAATTTGCTCCATGTATACTCCTATCATATTTTCCCTACCAATTCAAACCAGCACAGCTCATACAGCAACGCGCCACATCATAGGCATAGTGATGATAGCCGTAAAAGTCTAAAAAGTTATATATGTTGAGATTGTCGCGCGTGATGATGTCAAAACGGCTGATGTAATCAACGGCGCACTCTTGAAAGCTCTTTTTACTCATATCGCAACACATAGAGTTTATTAGACGTTTAGTGGTGTTATAGTGGTAACCAGTTATCTCACAAAAATGTGTTATATTGTTAAAGCTACCGCCATTCTGTACGAACCAATCCCAAAGCATGAGGATAGCTTTACTATTTTTTTAAAATCAAAAATCTTTGTTTTTTCTATAATAATTTAAGGCTTCCTCATCGAAATTGACTAGTCTTTCGTAAAAATTAAAGTTCGTTCCTACATGATAGTCGATAACTGAAAATCCTAGCTTGTTGAACTTTGAAAAAAGATTAGAAAAGTCTTCTATCATATTAAAATTCTCATTATTCTTTTGAGCATTAGCATGAGCCAACATACCCGAAAGCTCCAGAATATAATTGAAAATATCACATATTCTGTCAAAATCCTCAAAATCTACTGAGTAACCAAAATTCATTAATTCTGTATTAATGGCATTGGATTGAATTTTTATTTTGTCATTATCTGGGAGCCTGCTAAAACTATTAAAAAAAGTATTCTCATATTCCTTGTCTGAGTCTCCAGTCAAAAAAGCTCGTGTAGCCCTTTTGATTTCTTCCTCATTCCTGAAAGCAGATAAATCTAACAAGTAATCGATAGAGACATTAAAATAATCAGAGACTTTTTGCACTTTATCAATACTCGGCATAATAGTACGCCAGCGGTTTAAAGTACCATTCCCAAAGCCAAGTTTCTCTTCTATTTGCCTAATCGAAACTCCCCTCTCTTTAGCTAGTTCTTTTATTTTTTCGTATAAATTCATTTGTATTACCCTTTCAGAAATCACAAAATATATTATTCATATCTGTATATATTGTAGATTGGCGTTGTATTCAAATATGTATATAATGTTTTTTGTAAGAAGTTTTGTAAGCAAAAAGCACTTATAAACAAATTCGATAAGCTCCCCGGGCGTTGAAGTTAGTTTATTAAGCGATTTTTTTCATACACTTATTGTAGTAGATATGTATATTTTTATCAAGTGTTAATATACATATTTATTTTACTGAATACCTTACACATAAAACGAAAGGATCACTCGTAAATGATTGATACAACACAAAACATGGACGAACAGCGTTTAAAAATCAAACAGTTTTTGTCAGATAGTGGCTGGAAGCAGCAAGCCTTAGTTAGATTGACTGGATATCCTAAACAAGACGTTTCAGCGATTTTATTAGGAACACACCATACGCAAATAAATTTATTACTGCCGTATGTGAAGCCTATAACATTGACTGACTGAACCATGAACAAACTAGACAACGCAAAATTGAAAGCAAGAAAGACCGCAATGTCTTTAAATGAAGTAGATTTGAGGAAAAATGAAAATAAATAAACTTAAAGAAGTCATCAAGAGTTTTCCTGATGATATGGAGATTTTAGCAGGAGAAGAAGGATTAATCGACGTCAGTTGTAATTATCAAAGAGACTTTGGCATGGACAGATGCTTTTGACAACTTATGAAATACACTGGTAAAACTCCTGAAGAATTTGAAGAAGACTATCTTTATATTGAATTAGGAGGGGTTTAGTTATGGAACTAGTCACAGGACACCATATAATTATCTTGATTCAAATGCCAACCCTTATCTCAATAGTTCTTCGTTAACCGAAACGGATATGGTAAGTCGTATGATAAATAAAAAAGGGAAAATCCCTCATCGCTTGAGAATGATCTCAATTGCAGGAAAATATAAGAATAACAGCGATGGAGTTGTTCCTCTCACTAGTGCACTTTCAAGTAGTAAAATTTACAATAATGTTTCCAGCTACCACGAGAAAATATTTGATGGAATAAATACTCAGCACAATCAGTTAACAGAAAACGAAGAAATTATTAAATATTTTGTTCATCAATTATATTAACCATCCCCGTAACTTTTTACAGGGAGATCACACATATAGATCTCGTCTTGCGTGAAAAACCAATTTTTGAAAATTTTTATATAGGGGGGCAAAACACTAAAATGTCATTTTAATCTCGGTTGTAGGCAAAAAGGGGAGAATCACTTCCCTTTATTGCGTATTTTTAGAGTAATTTAGAACACTTAGCTACTAATTATTGAACACTTTTAACAAATGGTTAGGTAAGTAATATAAGTATTGATTCATAATTTTGGTTTTCTTAGTATTATTAGTATATAATTTAGTTAGAAAGTTAAAATAATTATTCAAAAAATATTTATAGAGGAAATAAAGTGTTAAAAAAAGTTATCCATCATCCGGAAACTATTGGCTTAGTAATTATGGCTACAATGGTTTTTTTTATGTCAAATTATAATATGCTTTGGAGATTTGGTATTTATAACTATAGTGTAAAAAAGGAATTATTCATATTTCCTGTTATTTTGATTGCAGTTTATATTGTAAAAAAAATATTTTCAGTCCCAGTTGTTAGATTACTTCATAATAAATCTCAGTGGTTATCTAATATTTCTAAAGATATCAGTTTCCCACTTCTTGTCATCATTTTCAATAGCACAATAATAATGGCTATTTCAACTTATTTAACACATAACTACATTGAAAATCACTTTTTCATAAGTTACTTAATAAATTGGTCTCGCTCAGCTATTGTAGCTATCCCTTTATTCTTTTTTGTGGTTCAACCCTTGATACATCATTTATTTAATTGGCTGAAATCACATCATAAGTTTCAATAAAATTTTTACTTAAAAAATGCATCGATAATGATGCTTTTTTAATAACAAATTTAAATATTAGGAGAGTAACACTTAACAAAAATTAAAAGCCGTATATCGTTGATATACAGCCCCTTGCCTGACAATAGTTTACTTTTTTATTATGAGTTCGCTTGATTCTGGTGGGTAGCCAAAAACACTTATTGAATGTAATTATTTATTATAAAAAAAGAAAAAAGCTCACAGCTATCAAACTGTGGGCTTATCAATTAAGAGGTTATAGCTCAATGTTTTCTACTGGTAAATTCATGCCTTTCCATCCCTCTAAAGCACAACTTAATTCAAAAGCTTCAAATCCTGCACTTAAAAGAGCGAATAGCGCCACTTTTCCTAAGGTTGTTCCTGCAGTCCAATCATAAACAACATATACTTTATTTTGATCAAGTTCATTAATACGGGCTTTTAGGTCTTTAGCAGGAATGGCTAATGCCCCTTTTATTTGGTCTTTTTTGATTTGGTTTGGTGCATTACGAACATCTAAAATAACATATTTAGAATCTGAATCATTCATCGAATCCATAATTACATCATGGTTAATATATAGACTAAGGTAATTTTTTAAAAATTCTATTTTTTCAGTTTGCATTTATTTATTCCATTTCTTTTTTTAGTTTATTTGTGCCTTGATTTAATTTCTCAAGTAGTCTAGTTAAAGTAGATATGTCTTCAGATTCTAAAAAGCTAAAAATTGTTTCTACTGCTCTAAAATTTGAAGGGACAAAATTATCCAATACCTCAAGTCCATAATCCGTAATTTTAAAATATACTGACCTTTTATCAATAACTGAGGAAGTTTTTTCAACTAACTTGTTTTTTTCCATAGCTTTTAGTAGCTTACTAACAGTAGGGCGAGAAGCTCCAAGCTTTTCTGATATTTCTGATGGAAGTAGCATATTACCCTTCGCTCTTTTCAAAAACATTAAAATAATAAATCTTGATTCGGTTAATGAAAATCGTTGCAAAAGATTATCATACTGTTTTTGCATCTCTCTATATGACCATTGAAAATCTAAAAAAGCTAATGCTAAATTTTCATCGGTTTGATAAAATTCTTCCGCCGTCGCCTTTATTCTTTCGTAGTTAGGTCGATCTATAAATTTATAACTTTCCACGTTCACCTCTTATTTAATTTGCTAGCAAACTAATTTTATATCATTAGCTTTCTTTTGTCAACTTTATTGCATTAAATGACAATCTTCCCTTTTTTTAGACTGACATATACAAAAAAATAGCTTAAACATATTTTGAAAAATCAGAATCGCTCAACTGTGGGAATAGCAAAAAGACTTTATTACGAGTTCTTAAAAAAAGAAAAAATAAAAAAGCTATATATCCCAGATATACAGCCCCTTGCCTGACAAAAATTTATTCTTTTTTATCGCTTTTTACTACGTTCGTATTTTTTTACGTCTTTTACTCCGTTTAAAATGTTGTATATTGTGCTAGTTTAGGTCGTGTTATAGTGCATGTTTGTATAAAATGAGATTATTAGTCTCTATTTGTATCTACTGAGCTGATATGATAAAGTAGAACTATGTTAAAAAAAATTGAAAAAGCATATTTACTTTTAGAAGAAAATGTGGAAATGTTGAGATGTCCAATTTGTCATGGTAAATTTCAATTGGCAGCCTATGCCTTAAAATGTGAAAATAATCATACTTATAATTTAAACAAGAAAGGTTATGTTAATTTTTTACAAACAAAAGCTGACACAGAGCATTATACACGTAAAATGTTTGAACCACGTAGACGTTTAATTCAAGCAGGGATGTATCAAAATTTACTGACAGAAATTCAAAAATCATTTGTCAGTGGAAATTTACTTGATGTTGGAACAGGTGAAGGTTCATTTTTAGAACTCCTAGAGGGTGCGGGGGCGAAGTTTGCTTTTGATATTGCTAAAGATGGAATTGAAATGGCAACCGAATTAGATACGAAAAGTTTTCTGTCCTTAGCTGATTTAACTAATCTCCCTTTTGCTGACGAAAGTCTGTCAGTAATTTTGAATATTTTTACGCCTTCAAATTATGCAGAATTTCATCGAGTTCTGACAGAAAATGGCCGGGTCATTAAAATTATTCCTGACAGAAATTATTTACGTGAGTTGCGAGAAGTTTATCAACTTCCAGTTGATTATGATAATCAAGCAGTTATTGAGCGTTTTAAAGAAGAATTTCCTAAGAATACTCAACAAACAATTGATTATACTTTTGAAATTCCAGAAAATTTGCGTCAAGATTTCTTATTGATGAGTCCATTAGAATGGTCAGTTTCTGAGGAAAGAAAAAAATTTGCAAAGGAAAATCCGCCAAAAACAGCAAGAATTCATGTGCAAATTTTAATTGGAATAAAATAAAAAAAGCTGTCTATTAGACAGTTTTTATTTCATCATAAATTTAATCGCTTTAGCAATTCCTTTTTTCACGGAAATATAAAGAGCAAGCGAGAGAACAATAGAAACTGGAATAGCAATCCAGCTTGCCAATAAACTCACCAAAATGTAAGTAGTAAAAACAAGAAAAATTGAGAAAACAGCAATATTAGTGAAGAAGCTTAATTCTTCAATTCTTTTGTTGACTTGTCTTTGTTCAAAACTTTTACTTTCGTTATAATCAACATATTCTTGCTTCTCATAAAAATCTTTTAAATTCTTTAATTCCATAATTTTCTAGCACTTTCCTATATTATGTAATCAATTATAGTATAAAAAGCAAAGGTTTACGTTACCTGGAATTTAAGTGTATTACTATTTAGTTTCGTTTGGGTTAAAATAAAATTAACCTATACTTTTTTATGAATAAATATCATTTTGAGCAGCAAATTTTAGTAAGAGGATGAATTAGAAAAAACGTGTAAGAGAACAATATGATATAATTATCACTATGATTACTATTACTTCTACGGCAGAAAGCCTAGAGCAAGCTAAAGCATTGCTCGAAGCTGGAGTTGACCGTTTATACATTGGTGAAAAAAATTATGGTTTACGCGTACCAACTGCCTTAACCAACGAAGAGATTCAAAAAATTACAGAACTTGCACATGATGCAGGAAAGACAGTGACTGTCGCGGTCAATGCTCTGATGCATACAGAGATGATGGCAAAAATAAAAGATTTTTTAGATTTCTTAGTTGAAATTAAAGCTGACCGAATTGCAGTAGGCGATGCGGGTGTGATTTTTGTTTTGCAACGTGATAAATATGAGTTACCATTTACTTATGATGCCTCAACCATGGTTGCTTCTGCCCGTCAAGTTAATTTTTGGGCCAAACAAGGGGCAATTGAAGCTGTTCTTGCACGTGAATTGCCAAAAGAAGAACTTGCTGATATGACCGATGAATTAGCTGTACCAGGCGAAATTTTAGTTTATGGTGCAACGGTGATTCATCATAGTAAACGTCCATTGGTGCAAAACTATTATAATTTCATCAAGACTGAGGAAAAAGGCAAAGACAGAGAAAGAAATCTTTTTGTCTCTGAACCTAAGAAAGTTGATACACATTATTCAATCTTTGAAGATAATCACGGGACGCATATTTTTGCTAATGATGATTTAGATATGATGACAGAACTTTCAGATTTAGTAGCAATGGGTTATGACCATTGGAAATTGGATGGAATTTTTACTCGTGGTGAAGATTTTGTAGCGATAAGCAAACTTTTTGTAGAAGCTAAAAAGCTGATTGAAGCAGGCGAATTTACAGAACTTAAGGCTTTCCAACTAGATGAAGAAATCCGAAAAATACATCCAGCAGGACGGACATTATCACACGGTTTCTATGATTTGGACAAAGATGCCATTAAATAAAAAAAGAAAGTTATCGATTTATCGATAACTTTTTGTAATCTTTTATAACCTTTTGGCAATAAAAAAACAAATTATTTGTAAAATTAACGATAAAATATTATAGTGGCCTTGTAGATAAAAACAAGTGAAAAGTTACGAATAAACAAGCAAACTTTCACTCAAATGAAAGATTCAAATTTTTAGAAAGGAGATAAAATTATGGAAAAGTCGCCGCCATAGCTAGGTGATTATTTGAATGCCGAGCTCTTAATTAGTTTCTTATTTTATTATGAAATGAGAAAGGTAAAAGGACTATGACATGAAAAAGATTCTGATATTTAGTACAATGTGTTTATCGTTAATTATTTTTGGACTAATAGGTGGTCCAAAAGTTAAAGCAACAACTTATCATCAAGGGGTAAATAAAGTGGTGATGGTAAGTAAAAATAAATATTCTCAAACAACAAGAATATACGTTTCCAAAGATAGGGCAAATCAAATGATATCTTCGGGTTTAATATATAGTGGTTTTGTAATACCCGGAGTAGGAACTATTGGGAAATTTATGTTAAGTCTAGCTGGGGTATGGACTAAAGTACCGGGAGGATTTTATTTTACTTGCACGACATATTACCCTTCTATTTTGACAGGTGGCAAGATTTCTTCTGTTTATAGCGGATATAAATGGCAATAAGGAGGAAAAACTAATGATTAATTTTAAAAAATATTTCTTTCCAATTATTATGGTTATTGTCTGGCTTATTGTTCTTTTTTCTAATCCAGGAATAGTAGGAAAAATTGTCCTTACACTTTTATTGATTGTTGGAGCCATTATCACAGGGCTCATTAACAAAAATTATAACAAATGAACTCAAAATGGAAGGCCACTCTGGATATTCAGAGTGACCTTTTTATTATTTACTCAAAAAAATATCAATAATTCTGTCAGTAAAAATGAGAGTTAAGCAACATAATGTCAAAGAACTTTGTCACATTTGAAGGTTTAAATTTGGCAAGAAATCCTGTAAAATAAAGAAACAAAGAAGTTTTGGCTCGCAAATTTACTGACAATAAATTTGACTAAGATTTTTTCTTTTTGGAGCCTTTTCAAAATACTTACAATCTTGAAAATTGGAGAATTGAAACATGTCAATTACAAAAACACGTCCAGAGGTTCTTGCACCAGCAGGAACACTCGAAAAACTAAAAGTCGCTATTGATTATGGCGCAGACGCAGTGTATATTGGTGGACAAGCCTATGGCTTACGTTCACGTGCAGGTAATTTTACCTTTGAAGAAATGGCTGAAGGGGTCGCTTATGCAAGTGCTCACAATGCTAAAGTTTATGTAGCAGCCAATATGGTGACACATGAAGGAAATGAAAAAGGGGCGGGCGAATGGTTCCGTAAATTACGTGATTTAGGAATTTCAGCGGTTATCGTTTCTGACCCTGCTTTGATTGCCATCTGCGCTGCTGAAGCACCAGGTTTGGCCATTCACTTGTCAACACAAGCGTCTGCCACTAACTATGAAACTTTAGAATTCTGGAAAAATTTAGGACTTGAACGCGTTGTTTTAGCGCGTGAAGTTTCTGTAGAAGAATTAAGAGCAATTCGTCAACATACTGATGTTGAAATTGAAGCTTTTGTTCACGGAGCCATGTGTATTTCGTACTCAGGACGTTGTGTCTTGTCAAATTATATGAGTATGCGTGATGCTAACCGCGGGGGATGTTCACAATCTTGCCGTTGGAAATATGATTTATATGATATGCCATTTGCTGGCGAGAGAAAATCGATTACTGGTGAAGTCACTGAAGAATTTTCAATGTCAGCCGTTGATATGTCAATGATTGAACATATTCCTGATATGATTGAAAATGGAGTTAATTCCCTCAAAATCGAAGGAAGAATGAAATCAATTCACTACGTTTCAACAGTTTCTAACGTTTATAAAGCAGCTATTGATGCCTATTTGGAATCACCAGAACGTTTTCAAGAAATAAAACCAGCCTTAGTTGATGAATTATGGAAAGTAGCTCAACGTGAATTAGACACTGGCTTTTATTATGGAACACCTGATGAAAATAAACAACTCTTTGGGGCTCGTCGTAAAATTCCTGAGTACAAATTCGTCGGAGAAGTTGTTGACTTTGATGCTGAAACAATGGTAGCTACAATTCGTCAAAGAAATGTTATTACAGAAGGTGACCAAATTGAATTTTATGGCCCAGGATTCCGCCACGTGGAAACAATGGTAAAAAATCTTCGTTTGGCAGAAACAGATGAACATATTGACCGTGCACCAAACCCAATGACCCTTTTACATATTGATGTTCCTTTTGCGGTTAAAGCAGGGGATATGATTCGTAAAAACGGCTCAGGTTTGATTAATCTTTATGATAAAAAAACAGGTCTTGCTAAAACAGTACGAGCTTAATAAAAATAAAAAGAGAATTTTTGCTGAAATTCTCTTTTATGTCATTTTAGAACTGATAATTTCAGAATTGTCAAACTTCTATTTTTTATAAAATTAAGGCAAAGTGCTATAATCAAAGAAAGAAGATAAAGAAAACAAGGCTTGACTTTATTCTCTTTAAGTAGTCTTTAAAATTCATTTTATACAAAGGAGTCCCAATGATAAAAGCAATTGCCTTAGAAAATGTTTGGTTAAATTTTTCAGATGAAACAAAAGCGGCTTTCAAGAAAAATAAAGCTTACCAGTTTCAATTTAAAAAAGAAGAAGAGCTGACAGAATCAGATTTTATGGAAACAGAAGTATTAGTTGGTCTGCCAAAGCCTGATTTATTAGCAAAATATAAAAATTTAAAATGGCTCCAACTTTTATCAGCTGGAACCAATGGTTATACTCAAGGAGCAAATTTTCCTCAAGAGGTAGTTTTGACAAATGCAACAGGAACTTATGGACTTACGATTTCTGAGCATTTACTAACAATGGCTTTCGTTCTTCTAAGAAAATTTGACCTTTATCAAAAACAACAAGAAAAAGAAATCTGGGAAAATATTGGTCAGATTCAATCTATTTATGGCTCAACAGTATTGGTTCATGGTTTAGGTGATATTGGAAGTCACTTTGCACAAAAGATTCAAGCTTTGGGAGGTCATGTCATTGCAGTCAAACGAACTGTTTATGGTGATGAAGAATTTGCTGATGAAGTCTATGCTGAAGCTGACCTAGACAAAGTTTTACCAAGAGCTGATATTATTGCTTCAAGTGTCCCTGGGACCCATGAAACTTATAAATTATTTAATCAAGAAAAATTTGATTTAATGAAAGAAAATGCTATTTTCCTAAATGTTGGTCGGGGAACAAATGTTGATTTAGAAGCCTTGTGTGATGCTCTTGAGTCTAAAAAAATTGCTGGGGCAGGAATTGATGTGACCGACCCAGAACCATTGCCTAAAGGTCACCGGGCTTGGCATACAGAAAGACTATTAATCACTCCTCATGCTTCTGGCGGTTATACTCTTCCTGAAACATGGCATCGCTTTATGAAAATATTGGAAAAAAATCTCGATGCCTATGCAAATGGTAAGGAATTGACAAATATTGTTGATATGAAAACAGGATATAAACGAAATGCTCACAAATAATATTTCAAAATCAAAATTAAGTGGAAAAAATATCGGTATTTATTTTGGAACTTTTGCTCCTCTGCATACGGGGCATCAGCAACAAATCTATAAATGTGCAAGTTTGAATGACGGGGTCTTACTTGTCGTTTCCGGTTATGATAATGACCGTGGTGCTCAAATTGGCCTACCTCTTGAGAAACGATTCCGTTATTTACGAGAAGCTTTTAATGATGAAGAAAATATTAAAGTTTCGATGCTTAATGAAAATGATTTGCCAGAAATGCCTAATGGTTGGGACGAATGGGCAAATCGTTTATTTGAATTGATTCATCATAATACATTGGAGAGAGATTTATCAGTCACTTTTTATGTCGGCGAATTAGAATACGCAGCAGAATTGAAGAAACGATTTCCAGCTGACGGGAATCAATATGCTGTTGAAATTGCTGACAGACATGATATTTCACTATCAGCTACACAAATTAGAGAAAATCCGCAAGAACACTGGACTCACATTAATCGCGTCTTTAGAAGACATTTTTCAAAAGTTGTAACTGTCATGGGTTCAGCTTCAACAGGTAAATCAACCCTTGTTCGCCGTTTGGCACGTTCCATCAATGCTCCGTTTTCAGAAGAATACGCTAGAGAATATGAAGAAGCTTTTAATATTGATGATGATGAGTTGAAAATGGATGATTATGCTCGAATGATTACAGGCCAATATGATGCAAATTCTCGCGAAGTCAATTCGCCTGCTAACCAAGGAATTGTCTTTTTAGATACTGATGCCATTGTGACCAGAGTGTACGCTAAATTATACTTACCTAGAGAAGATTTCGAACAGCTTGAACCTCTATTCAAGAAAACAATTGCAGATGAACGAATGGATTTAATTTTAGTCATTCCACCAATTACAGAATATATTGATGACGGCTTTCGTCATATGGAATGGGAAGAATCACGTCATGAATTCCATGAAGAATTGATGCGTCAATTAGCTGAGTTTGGTTTAATGGATAAAGTTGTTATTTTAGATGACGAAGGAGATCACCGTGATCAGGAAGGATATTTAACACGTTATCATCATGCAATTGATGCTGTTCACGAATATACTGGTGTAAAAATTGACCGATTGAGCTATTAATTTTACTGACAGCTTTATTTAGGAAATAAAAAGTTACTGACAGATTTGTCAGTAACTTTTTTGTTCTTTATAAGAGCTTTTCAATCTTAATTAATTCTTCGTCAGTAAATTTCAAATGTTCTAAAGCTGCCACATTTTCAATGATTTGTTGCGGACGGCTTGCGCCAATTAAAGCAGAAGTGACGGCTTGAACCTTATCATCTCTTTCTCGTAAAACCCAAGCCAAGGCCATTTGAGCTAAAGATTGTCCACGACTTTGAGCCAAATCATTAAGCGCTTGGACTTGTTCCAATCTTTCTTTCGTAAGACTGTCATCGTGTAAAGTTGCATAATGAGGATCACGCATTCGCGAATCTTCAGGAATACCATGTAAATATTTTCCGGTTAAGAGTCCTTGATACAAAGGTTTAAAGGCGATTGTTCCTATCCCCGCCTCCGTCAAAGTTTCTTGCAAATCATCTTCAATCCATCGATCTAGCATTGAATAACGAGGTTGATGAATCAAGAGTTTAAAGCCTAACTTTTCCGCTGCTAAGACCGCCGCTTCGGTTTCTTTGGCGGAATAATTGGACAAACCTACATAAAGTGCTCTTCCGCTATCCAGAGCGCTCTTTAAAGCCCCCATTGTTTCTTCAATCGGTGTATTTGGGTCAGGACGATGTGAATAAAAAATATCAACATAGTCAAGTCCCAAGCGTTCCAAAGATTGATCAAGACTAGCCAGCAAACTTTTTTTACTGCCCCAGTTTCCATAGGGTCCAGGCCACATTGGATAACCCGCTTTAGTTGAGATAATTAACTCATCACGCAGTTTTTGGAAATCTTCTTTCAAAATACGACCAAAATTACGTTCTGCTGAACCGGGTTCTGGCCCATAATTATTGGCCAAATCAAAATGAGTAATTCCTAAATCAAATGCCGTATGAATCATGTCCCTCGCATTTTCAAAGTCATCTACCGAACCAAAATTATGCCAGAGTCCTAATGAAAGGGCAGGCAATAATAAACCAGAATTTCCAGCTGGGCGATAAATCATGTGGTCATAACGAGTGGGATTGGGAATATAAGTCATTACTTTCTCCTTAAAAATAGAAATATAAAACGATTTCAGGGAATTATAGCAAATGTAAGCGTCAAATGTTATAATTTTAGGATAGAAAACATTTTTTGATAACAAAAAGCGAATCAATGGAGTAAAAATATGTCCAATTTAACCAATGCTGAATCCTATACTTGGCAAATTATCCAAGAAAACTATGAGAAAATTCCACAATTATCAATTTCAGAATTGGCAGAATTGGCTCATGTTTCTCTCTCAACTGTCAATCGAACAGTAAGAAAAAAAGGTTTTGAAGGTTATGGTGAATTTAGATATTCGATTCGTGAGAAAAAACTTCCTGAAATCAATGGTTTTTCCAAAGAAGTCTTGGGGGCTATTGCTAAAAATCAAGAAGAACTTTTGAAAACAATAGAAAATATCTCTGCTGAAGAAATTGAAAAAGCTGTGGAGTTAATTCAAGAATCAGAGGAAATCTTAATTTTTTCACGAGGCTTATCAACAAACGTTGCTGACGAACTGATGAAAAAGTTGCAACTTTTCCGTAAGCCCGTCAGTTTGCATGATGATTCAAAATACATGGCTTACTATGCCCGTTTTGTTAATGAAAAAAGCCTAATCATCGTTTTATCACTTTCAGGAGAAACAGTAGAAATTTTAAATGCTCTAAATATTGCCAAAGGACAAAATCCCAAAATATTATCCTTAACTGTTAATGCTAATACCAGTCTGACCAATCTTTCGGATATAAGTTTGATTGGTTACAAGAGTAGTCTTGAGGTGAATTATTTTGATTTAGATGTTCATAGTAGACTCTCATTATCCATTTTATCAAGAGTTCTAATTGATGCTTACTCCATTTATACTTTAAAACAATAAAGCTTCGATATCAAGTCATATCGAGCTTTTTTTTATAAAAAGAGCAAAATAGAAAGGGTTTCCAAAAGATAAGCTGAAATTGGAAACCCTTTCTTAAACCAAAGTGTTATACTCTAAATGTGAGCGATTTCAAAATGAAATTGAAGACTGTTTCGCTTTTAAAAACTTATCTAAAATAAAAGTTTTCCCAACCAAGGATTACTCATTTCAAAAGGCAAAACAGTAGCTTTGTAGATTTACTTATGAATTAAGTAGATTTAGTATAAAGGAGGATTCCCATGAAAGAGGGAAAAATGAAACAACGTTTATCGTACGCTTTTGGTGCATTAGGACATGATGTTTACTATTATTCAATTAGTACATTCTTCATCGCCTTTGTAACGGCACAAATGTTTGCTGGAACACCACATGAGGATGCGATGATTGCTTTAGTCACTGGTTTAGTCGTTATTATTCGTTTAATCGAAATTGTTTTTGACCCAATCATTGGTTCAATTATTGATAATACCCACACAAGATGGGGAAAATTTAAACCTTGGTTGGTTGTTGGTGGGATTATGTCATCTTTGATGATTATGCTCATGTTTTCAGACTTCTTCGGACTAGCAAAAAGTGATAATCGTACATTATTTGCCATTGTCTTCATCATTGCCTTTATTATTCTTGACGCCTTTTATTCATTCAAAGACATTGCCTTCTGGTCAATGATTCCAGCGCTATCAGAAAAAAATTCTGAACGTGAAACACTTGGAACTTTCGCCCGTTTTGGCTCAGCAATTGGTGCGCAAGGGGCAACTATTTTAGCGATTCCAATCACAATTTTCTTTACTAAAGGTGGACATGCTCAAGGAGCAAGAGGATTCTTTGCTTTTGGTGTTATTGCCGCTTTGGTCCAAGGGATTTCGGCTTTGGTAACCGCTTGGGGAACTAAAGAACAAAAATCAGTTATTCGTCAAGAAGGAACCAAAACAAATACATTGGATGTATTTAAAGCGCTCCTAAAAAATGACCAATTAATGTGGTTGTCACTTTCATATATTTTATTTGCCATTGCTTATGTGGCAACAACAGCAACTTTGATTTTGAACTTTACTTTTGTTATTGGAAATGCTAGTCTTTATTCAATTACAGGAATTGTCGGATTCATTGGTTCAATCATTCTCGTTCCAATGTTTCCGATTTTAGCTAAAAAATTTGGACGACGCAAAGTTTTGACTGGAGCAATCATTTCAATGCTTCTTGGTTATCTCTTGTTCGTTTTAGGAAGTTCAGTAGCAATGACTGTTGCTGGATTAATCTTCTTAACTGCGCCCTATCAACTTGTTTTCTTGTCAGTATTAATGACAATTACTGACTCGGTAGAATATGGTCAATGGAAAAATGGAGTACGTAATGAAGCCGTAACACTTGCCATGCGTCCATTGCTTGACAAAATTGCCGGTGCTTTCTCAAATGGTATCTATGGATTTGTGGCAATTTCAGCAGGAATGACAGGTTCAAAATATATCGCTGGTCACACTTACGGTGTGGCAACATTTAAACTCTACTCATTTGTAGTTCCAGCCATTTTGATGATTATCGCTTTAGCAGTTTATTTATTCAAAGTTAAATTGACTGAAAAACGTCACGAAGAAATTGTTGCAGAACTCGAAGAACGTTTAAAATAGGTAAATAATTTACTGACAGCTTTTGTAAGATAGAAAATAAAAAGATGAAATTCGTTTAATCTGTCATCAGTAAATCTGTCAGTAGAATTTTTAAAATTTGATTAAAGGTCATTATAGTTAGGAAATATCATGGAAATTAAAATAAGAGATTTTGGCTTAGGAAGTGACTTAATTAGTCTAACCAATAAAGCAGGTGTCACAATTTCTTTTACAAATCTGGGCGCTCGGATTGTTGACTGGCAAAAAGACGGAAAGCATCTGATTTTAGGCTTTGATTCAGCTAAAGAATATTTAGAAAAAGATGCCTATCCTGGTGCAACAGTTGGACCTACAGCAGGAAGAATTAAGGATGGTTTGGTCAAAATTTCTGGGAAAGATTATATCTTAAATCAAAATGAAGGCCCTCAAACCTTACATGGTGGGGAAGAAAGCATTCATACTAAACTTTGGTCATATGAAGTTACCGATTTAGGAGCTGAAGTTCAAGTCAAATTTTCCTTCGTTTCCAATGACGGAACAAATGGATATCCTGGTAAAATAGAAATGTCAGTAACTCATTCTTTTGATGATGACAATAAGTGGAAAATTCATTATGAGGCCATTTCTGATAAAGACACTGTGTTTAATCCAACTGGGCATGTCTATTTTAATTTGAATGGTGATGCTAGTGAATCTGTTGAAAATCATGGACTTCGACTGGCCGCTTCAAGATTTGTTCCTTTAAAAGACCAAACAGAAATTGTTCGTGGTGATATCGTTGATATAAAAAATACAGACTTGGATTTCCGTCAGGAAAAACAATTATCAAATGCTCTCAATTCTAATATGGAACAAGTTCAATTAGTTAAAGGAATTGACCATCCTTTCTTGTTAGACCAGTTAGGACTTGATAAAGAACAAGCTTGTTTAACACTTGATGATACTTCAATTTCAGTCTTTACTGACCAACCAAGTATTGTGATATTTACAGCAAATTTTGGTGATTTAGGAACTCTTTATCATGGGAAAAAGCAAGTGCATCATGGTGGAATTACTTTTGAATGTCAAGTATCACCTGGGTCTGAGCAAATTCCAGAGCTTGGAGATATCAGCCTAAAAGCGGGAGAAAAATATCAAGCAACCACAATTTATAGCTTGCATACAAAATAAAGAAATAAATTTAGAGGAGAGAAGAAATGTCTATAGTTGTAGAAAATAGTACTGTATTATCAGCATTAACAGAAAAATTTGCAGAAGTTTTTGGAGATACAAAAGAAGTTGAATACTTTTTTAGCCCAGGACGAATTAATTTGATTGGTGAACATACCGATTACAATGGAGGATATGTTTTCCCGGCATCAATCACAATTGGAACAACAGGACTAGCTCGTCTGAGAGAAGATAAAAAAGTCAAACTTTACTCAGAAAATTTTCCTAAATTAGGCGTCATCGAATTTGATTTAGATGAAGTTGAAAAGAAAGATGGTGAGCTTTGGTCTAATTATGTTAAGGGAATGATGGTCATGCTTAAAGGAGCAGGATATGAAATTGACAAAGGTTTTGAATTGTTGATAAAAGGAGAAATTCCTACAGCATCTGGCCTTTCATCATCAGCATCACTTGAGCTTTTAGTCGGCGTTGTTTTGGATGATTTATTTAACTTAAATGTTCCACGTCTTGAATTGGTTCAATTAGGACAAAAAACAGAAAATGATTATATTGGTGTTAATTCTGGAATTTTAGACCAATTCGCTATTGGTTTTGGTGAAGTCAAAAAAGCAATCCTATTGGACTGTAACACTCTAAAATATGAGATGGTTCCTGTTGAACTTCGTGATTATGATATTGTTATCATGAATACTAACAAACCGCGGGCTTTGACAGAATCAAAATACAACGAACGTTTTGCTGAAACACGTGAAGCGCTCAAAAGAATGCAAACGAGATTGGACATTCAATCACTTGGAGAATTATCAAATGAAGAATTTGATGCCAATACTGGTTTGATTGGGGATGAAACATTAATTAAACGTGCACGTCATGCCGTTTATGAAAATAATCGAACTAAAATTGCCCAAAAAGCATTTGTTGCAGGTAATTTGACAAAATTTGGAGAACTCCTTAATGCTTCACATGCTTCTTTGAAAGATGATTATGAAGTCACAGGACTTGAACTTGATACCTTAGCAGAAACTGCTCAAAAACAAGCCGGTGTCTTGGGGGCCAGAATGACTGGAGCCGGATTTGGCGGTTGTGCAATTGCTCTTGTTGCTCATGACAATGTTTCAGCCTTTGAAAAAGCTGTCGGCCAAGTTTACGAAGAAGTTGTCGGTTATCCAGCAAGCTTTTATGTCGCTCAAATTGGTTCTGGTTCAACAAAGTTGGATGTTGAATAAATCAAATAAAATTAAAAAACTTTTATGAGTGATTTAAGTGAGTGAACATTAAATTAGTGATAGCAAATTCAAGCACTCAAAACTAAGTGCTTGAATTTTGTATTCATTTCCAAAACTCACTAATCAAGACAAAGCAAGAACTTTACTTACAGAAGGAAATTAGAAAGTATTTATGTTAATTTATCAATCAATTCAAGATTTTATTAGTCTTGCTTTACAAAATGGAACGATTGAGCCACTTGATGAGCTCTATCACAGAAATCAACTTCTTCATTTTCTTGGTCTAAATGATTGGGCAGAAGTCGATAAAGAAGCTCACGAGAAAGATTCCTTGATTTTAATGGACCAACTTTTAGCGATTGCAAATGAAAATAATGTGATTGAAAAAGGACAAGATGAATTTTATGAAGCCGCTCTGATGAATTTTATTACACCACGCCCAAGTAAAATCAATCATGATTTCTGGGAAAAATATAAGACATCTCCAGATGCAGCAACTCAATATTTTTATGAACTGGCACAGCAAGTGAACCAAGTAAAAACTCGAGATATTGCACGTAATATTGCCTTTAGTCATTTGACAAAATATGGAAAACTTGAAATAACGATTAATCTCTCAAAACCAGAAAAAGACCCCAAAGCCATTGCGGCAGCTAAATTAGTAAAGGCTTCCTCTTATCCAGCTTGTCAACTTTGTTTGGAAAATGAAGGGTTTTATGGCATAGGAAATAAACCTGCTCGTTCTAATCATCGAATCATTCAAGTTTCAATTAACGGCGAAGACTGGGGCTTCCAATATTCTCCTTATGCCTATTTTAATGAACACTCGATTTTATTAAATGCTAAACATCAACCAATGGAAATTAATAAACGTGCTTTTGATAATTTATTGGGATTTTTAGATCAATTTCCTGATTATATGATTGGTTCTAATGCAGATTTACCAATTGTTGGAGGATCAATTTTGACTCATGACCATTATCAAGCTGGCCGCTATGAATTTCCGATGGCAAAAGCTGAACTTCGAGAAGAAATTAAACTTCAACATTTTCCAGAAGTTTCTTGTGGAATCGTGAATTGGCCAATGTCTGTTCTAAGGTTATCAAGTGAAAACCAAGTAGAACTTTCAAATGCTGCAGATGAACTTTTAAAAAAATGGCAAGTTTATAGTGATGAAAGTCTTCAAATCAAAGCTAAAAGTGCTGATGGAAGGCTTCATCATACCATTACTCCGATTGCTCGAATTCGAGAGGGGAAATATGAATTAGATTTAGTTTTACGAGATAATAATACAAGTGAAATTTATCCAGATGGAATTTTTCATCCACATCCAGCTCTACACCATATCAAAAAAGAAAATATTGGTTTGATTGAAGTGATGGGACTTGCAATTTTACCAGCCAGATTAAAGACAGAACTTATGGAAGTTGAAAAATATCTCTTGAATCAAGAAAATGAGATGTCAGAAATTCACAAACCATGGGCTGAAGAATTGAAAAAAACAGAATATTTTTCAAAAGAAACAGTGCATGAAACAGTTCAGGGAGCAGTTGGAGAAGTATTTGAACAGGTATTGAAAGATGCCGGAGTATTCAAAGATAATGAGGTAGGACAAAAAGGTTTTTATGAATTTATAAATTTCGTAAATAATTAATTTTCATAAATCAAGATAGTTTTAAAAAGGAGTTGATGAAATGCTTAAATTAGAAAACTACAAACGAGTTCACACGGGAGAACTCTACTTTCCTAACGATCAAAAATTATGGAAAGAGCAACAAGAAGCTTTAGTTTTACTGGAAAAGTATAATCAAACTTCAGTGACTAAGCCAGAGCAACAAATGGTACTTCTCAAAGAAATGTTTTCAGAAATTGGAGAAAATTGTTTTATTCAACCCCCTTTCTATGCTAATTTTGGTGGAAAAAATGTCCATTTTGGGACAGGGATTTACGCTAATTTTAATCTAACATTAGTTGATGATACAGATATTTTTGTAGGAAATCATGTCATGTTTGGACCAAATGTTACGATTGACACGGCGACACATCCTGTCTCGCCTGACTTACGTAAACGAGGGGCTCAATATAATAAAAAAGTTTATATTGAAGAAAATGTTTGGCTAGGTGCTGGAGTAATTGTTTTACCTGGTGTTAGAATTGGGAAAAATAGTGTGATTGGCGCAGGGAGTCTTGTAACTAAAGACATTCCAGATAATGTGGTTGCTTTTGGAACTCCTTGTAGGGTTAAAAGAAAAATCAATGATTCTGACTTTAAAACTTATGATCATGGAAAAAAGATTGATTTAGATGATTTCATCTGAAAGGAATGGCTATGATGACAATGATTGATGTGCTAGAACGTAAAGATTGGGAAAATCCAGGGGTTTCAAATTGGAATAGGTTGCCAATGCATACACCTATGGATTTTTTAGAAAAGCAATCACTGAATGGTCTTTGGAATTTTGATCATTTTTCTAGAATTTCAGACGTACCTAAAAATTGGTTAGAACTGACGGAGAGTCAAGCGGAAATTGTCGTCCCTAGTAATTGGCAGATAGAATTTAAGGATAAAAACGATGTTCCAATTTATACAAATGTGACTTATCCTATTCCAATTCAGCCTCCTTATGTGCCAGAGGCTAACCCAGTTGGAGCTTATAGTCGCTATTTTGATATCACAAAAGAATGGCTAGAGAACGGTCATGTTCACCTTACTTTTGAAGGAGTTGGATCAGCTTTTCATTTTTGGTTGAATGGGGAATACGGAGGTTATTCAGAAGATAGCCGCTTGCCTGCTGAATTCGATATCACCAATCTTGCCAAAGAAGGTGAAAATTGTTTAAAAGTTCTAGTTTTTCGTTGGTCAAAAGGCACCTATTTTGAAGATCAAGATATGTGGCGAATGTCAGGGATTTTTCGTTCGGTGAACTTACAGTGGCTTCCAGAAAATTATTTGTTAGACTTTTCTATAAAAACAGATTTAGATGAAGACTTAGATTTTGCAAATGTAAAACTTCAAGCATATGCTAAAAAAATGGATGATGCTTGTTTAGAATTTAAGCTTTATGATGACGAACAATTAATTGGAGAATGTCATGGTTTTGATGCAGAAATCGGAGTAGTCAATCCAAAATTATGGTCAGATGAAATTCCCTATCTTTATCGTTTAGAATTAACTTTAATGGACCGGAGTGGGGCGGTATTTCACAAAGAAACAAAGAAAATTGGTATTCGAAAAATTGCTATTGAAAAAGGACAGCTAAAAATAAACGGAAAGGCACTTCTTGTTCGTGGAGTGAATAAGCACGAATTTACTCCTGAGCATGGTTATGTCGTTTCTGAAGAAGTGATGATTAAAGACATCAAATTGATGAAAGAACATAATTTTAATGCGGTCCGTTGCTCTCATTATCCTAATGATTCACGCTGGTATGAATTGTGTGATGAATATGGATTGTATGTTATGGATGAAGCAAATATCGAAACGCATGGAATGACTCCGATGAATCGTTTGACAAATGATCCGACTTATTTACCATTAATGAGTGAACGTGTTACACGAATGGTTATGCGTGACCGTAATCATCCATCAATTATTATTTGGTCTCTTGGTAATGAGTCAGGTTATGGAAGTAATCATCAAGCTTTATATGATTGGTGTAAATCATTTGATTCTAGCCGCCCTGTTCATTATGAGGGGGGAGATGACGCAAGTAGAGGAGCAACAGATGCCACTGATATCATTTGTCCAATGTATGCTAGAGTAGATAGTCCAAGTACTAATGCGCCTTATTCATTAAAAACCTGGATGGGGGTAGCTGGAGAGAATAGACCACTAATTCTTTGTGAATATGCTCATGATATGGGGAATTCATTAGGAGGATTTGGGAAGTACTGGCAAGCTTTTCGAGAAATTGACCGATTGCAAGGTGGATTCATCTGGGATTGGGTGGATCAAGGTTTATTAAAAGATGGAAATTATGCTTATGGAGGTGACTTTGGGGATAAGCCAAATGATCGTCAGTTTAGCCTTAATGGTCTTGTTTTTCCAAATCGTCAAGCAAAACCAGCTCTTCGTGAAGCAAAATATTGGCAACAATATTATCAGTTTGAACTGGAGAAAACTCCACTAGGTCATGTTTTAGCCTTTACAGTTACAAATGAGTATCTATTTCGAAGTACTGACAATGAAAAATTATGTTACCAACTGACCAATGGCTTTGAAGTATTATGGGAAAATGAGCTTATATTGAATATGCCTGCTGGAGGGGCTATGAGAATAGACCTGTCTGAGTTGCCTATTGATGGAACAGATGATTTATTTTTGAACATTCAAGTTAAAACAATTGAGAAATGTAATCTTCTTGAGTCTGATTTTGAAGTTGCTCATCAACAATTTGTTCTACAAGAAAAAATTAATTTTACTGACAGAATAGATAGTAATGAAGAAATTACACTTTTGGAAGATGAAGAGCTACTGACCGTACGATCCGCAAAACAGAAATTTATTTTTAATAAAAGCAATGGTAATCTTTCACACTGGCTTGATGAGAAAGGTAATGAAAAGTTACTGCATGAGCTCTCAGAACAATTTACAAGGGCTCCGTTAGATAATGATATTGGTGTTAGTGAAGTTGAACATATTGATCCTAATGCTTGGTTAGAACGTTGGAAGGTTGTTGGCTTTTATGAGTTAAAAACGCTTTTGAAAAATATGATAATACAAGCAACAGAGAATGAAGTAATTATTTCTGTCCAAACAGACTATGAAGCAAAAGGAAAAATTGCATTTTCAACCATTCGAGAATATCATATTTTTAGAAACGGTGAACTTCTTTTAAAAGTTGATTTTAAAAGAAATATAGAGTTTCCAGAACCAGCTCGAATTGGCTTGAGTCTTCAACTAGCTGAAAAAGCAGAAAATGTTACATATTTTGGACTTGGCCCAGATGAAAATTATCCTGACCGAAGAGGGGCAAGTTTATTTGGCCAATGGAATTTAAGGATTACTGATATGACAACCCCTTATATTTTTCCTAGTGAAAATGGGTTGAGGATGGAAACCAGAGAGTTAAATTATGGTCGTTTAAAAGTTCGGGCAATGGGCCAATCTTTTGCTTTTAATCTAAGTCCGTATAGTCAAAACCAGCTTGCTAAAAGGGGACATTGGCATCTACTTGAAGAGGAAGCAGGAACATGGTTAAATATTGACGGATTCCATATGGGTGTAGGTGGAGATGACTCATGGAGTCCAAGTGTCGCTCAGGAATATTTATTGACAAAGGGGAATTATCATTATGAAATTAGTTTTAAATTAACGTGATGATACAAATTTTCAAGAATTTGATATAATATATAGAAAATGGAGGTTCTTATGACGGTTTTAGTTCTTGGTGGAGCAGGATATGTGGGAAGCCATGCGGTAGATATGCTTCTTAAACGTGGTTACGATGTGGCAGTGGTGGATAATTTAGTGACAGGCCACCGTGAATCTGTTCCAGCAAATGTACGCTTTTACGAGGGTGATGTGCGTGATCATGCTTTCTTAGCTAGTGTTTTTGAAAAAGAAAATATTGAAGGAATCATGCATTTTTGTGCTTACTCTTTAGTGGGTGAGTCAATGCAAAAACCTTTAATGTATTTTAATAATAATGTCGGTGGTGCTCAAGTAATTCTAGAAACGATGGAAGAATTCGGAGTAAAACATATTGTTTTCTCAAGTACAGCAGCTACATTTGGAATTCCAGAAAAAAGTCCAATTTCAGAAAAAACACCTCAAAAACCAATTAACCCTTATGGTGAAAGCAAATTAATCATGGAAAAAATGATGAAATGGCAATCGCAAGCAACTGATATGACTTATGTTGCTTTGCGTTATTTCAATGTTGCTGGGGCTAAAGATGATGGTTCAATTGGTGAAGCTCATAAAAATGAAACACACTTGATTCCAATTATTTTACAAACAGCACTTGGTCAAAGGGAATTGATTACTATTTATGGTGATGACTATCACACGCCTGATGGAACTTGTATTCGTGATTATATTGATATGGAAGATTTGATTGAAGCACACATCAAAGCACTGGAGTATCTTAAATCCGGTGGTCAGTCTGACCAATTTAATCTCGGTTCAAGTAAGGGTTATTCAAATCTTGAAGTGCTTGAAACCGCACGAAAAGTAACAGGTAAAGAAATTCCAAGCCAAATGGGTGAACGCCGTGCAGGAGACCCAGATGAGCTGGTTGCTGATTCAACAAAAGCTGGTGAAATTTTGGGTTGGAAAGCACAAAATGATTTAGAGCACATTATTACGAACGCTTGGAAATGGCACCAAAGTCATCCGAAAGGTTATTGATAAATTATAAAAAGCTCAGTTATCTGTGCTTTTTTTATAATTTTGTCGTGAAAATGTAAAGCAATTCAAAGCAATTCAAAGTAATTATTAATAAAAAAATTTGATATAATGAAGTGGATGAAAAAAAGACAGGCCAGAAAAAATAAAAATAAATTTAAAATCGTTATCTTTACTTTAGTAGGTATAATCTTCCTGTTAGGAATAGGCATTTTCATATTACATATTAATGGAACAACTACTGATAGTAAAAGTAAAAATACAAAAACAAGTTTAGCAACAATTAGTAAAAAATCGTCTTCAGGAAAGCCTATGATTTATCCAACGATATATATCACAGGCTCATCAGGGGGACTTGCCCCTCCAGACACAATAGTAAAAAAACTTTTACCTATAAAAAACTTTCCTGCCAATAAATCTTTAGGAATTATCTCAAATATAACTAAGAATTATGATTTAACAATTAGTGGAGAAATTTCCAAGGATAATCAGTATCCATTAATCGAGTTTGGAACTGGTAAAGGAACGGGCTCAGGTCAGCTCTACTCCAAAGGTTTACAAAAAATGATGACTTATTTAAGTGAGCGCTATGATATTCCTTGGATTAATATGGTAGGATATTCTTCTGGTGGGACTGGAGCTATTTACTATATGATTGATACTGTTGATAACCCAAATTTTCCACCAGTAAATAAATTTGTATCTTTAGATGGCGAATATAACGAAGGAACCAAATTACAATATGGTGAGACTCTGCCTAATGTTTTAGAAAATGGTCCTTGGGTTAAAACCGAAATGTATCAATATATTGAAGATAATTATGATAAAGTGTCTTCAAAAACCGAAATGATGTTTCTTGAAGGAGATTTTGATACTAAAAATCAAACAGATAGTGCAATTCCCTGGGCAGACAGTTTTTCAGTCTATCATCTTTTTAAAAATAATGGGAATGAAATAACTGCAACCTTATATCCGACAAAAACTAGTCATGCACATGCAACCGAAAACGAAATAGCTATTAAATATATCAAAAACTTTATTTATAATACACCATAAAAAAACTCGGAATTAAGATTCCGAGTTTTTTTGAAGACTTTCATAGTAATGATGTTTTTTTTGTAAAATAAAATCTAAGTGACCTTCCAAATCAGTAATTTGTTGGCGTAAAATTCGCTCTTGTTCAACTAAAAGTGAAATACGTTGAATAATTGTTGAATCGCCTTGTTCTCTTAAGCGAGAATAATCTTGGATTTTTGCAAGAGGCATTCCTGTTGCTTTAGCTCTTTTGATAAAGTAAATCCATTCAAGGTCAGCTTCTGTAAACTCTCGATAATTACTAGAGTTTCGAGCAGGTTTTATCAAATTAAGTTCTTCATAATAACGAAGAGTAGCGATTGGAAGTTCTGTCAGTAAAGCTATTTCTGAAATTTTATAAGTTTTAGTCATTTTTTCTCTTTTTTGCTTGCCCTCAAGTTAACTTGAGGGTTTATAATGATTTTATCATAGAAAGCTGGTAAATAAAATGAATAAAAAAGAAATTGGTTTAAAAAATTTAGCGAAAATTGACGGAGCAGCTGCTGAGGTTGTTTTTGATTCACTCAAAGATCTTGCACCAGACTTGAATGATATGATGCTAGAATTCGCTTTTGGAACGATTTATGAGCGAGGAGTTCTCAATTTTAAACAGCGTGAAATGATTACTATCACCAGTTTGTTGACTCAAGGAGGCTGTGAAAATCAATTGCGCGTGCATATTCAAGCTTCGTTAAATGTTGGACTAACGCAAGAAGAAATTATTGAAACTTTTATTCACTGTGTTCCTTATGTCGGTTTTCCAAGAGTTTTAAATGCTATCTTTGTTGCTAAGGAAATTTTTACTGACGGAAAGTAAAAAAGTTACTGACAAAAATACTAAGATTTCTGTCAGTAACTTTTTATTGCTCCTGTTCAATGGTTCCAGCATTAACATGGAAAATACTCAGATTCTCAGGCAAATTTTTGAGATGATCAAGAGTAGTTGTAGTTATAAACGTTTGTGTTTTACCCAAACTTGTTTCAATCAAATCAAGTTGACGATGATTGTCTAATTCACTCATGACATCATCTAAAAGTAAAATCGGATACTCACCAGTCTCTTCAAAAATTAAATCAATTTCTGCTAATTTAATTGAGAGAGCAACGGTTCGTTGTTGTCCTTGACTACCAAAATCAGCAACATTAATCTCATTGATAAAAAATTGTAAATCGTCACGATGAGGGCCAACCGATGTTTGATGCCTAAAAATATCATGGTCTTGTCGGCTCAATAATTCTTTTGAAAAGTCAGTTTTCACATTTTGATTATAAATGATTTTTAAATTTTCTTTACCATGAGTAAGTTGCTCATGGATCTTTTTTGCATGAACTTCAAGTTTGTCAATAAAATTTTGCCGCTCAAGCATGATTTTATTACCATGTTCAGCTAATTGTCCGTCAAGAACACTTAAAAAATTTTTATCAATTTTGTCTTTATCAAATTTTAAATAAGCATTCCGTTCTTTTAACGCACGATTATATCGCATGGAATCATAAAGGTAAACCGCATGGATTTGTCCCAGTTCAATATCCATAAATTTTCTGCGGGTAGCAGGAGAACCTTTGACCAATTCCAAATTTTCAGGTGCAAACATCAAGATTTTTAGTTGACCAATGTAGTCGGCTAAGCGATTTTCTTTGAGATGATTGGCTTTAGCAATTCTCCCTTTGGGACTTAATTGAACTTCAAGTGGAACAGTTGCATGAGCTTTTTCAACGACTCCTGAGACTTTCATTTCTTGTTGCGACCAAGAAATGAGCTCTTTATCGTGACTTGTTCTGTGACTACGAGTGAGTGCTAAAAAATGAATCGCCTCAAGAATATTTGTTTTCCCTTGAGCGTTTTGTCCTAAAAAAATATTGAGATTAGGATGAAAATCAAGTTTTAATTCCTCATAATTACGAAAATTTTTGAGTTCAATTGCTTTGAGTTTCATTATTTTCTACCAGGAAAACGTGGCGGAGCTTTTTTAGCTGGTTTTGTCGTCTTGTTTTCCGCGTTCATTTTTTTCACAATAGCTTTAACACGCGCTTCTTCAGCTTTTTCAGCTTCGTGTTCTTTAATCGCATCGGCGTCAGCTTGCTCAAAAGTAACTTTTAAATCAAAAGTTGGAAATTCTAATAAATCTCCGTCACGGAGTTTTTTGCCACGACGATTTTCAGCTTCGCCATTATAGAAAATATTTCCTTCGTTTTCAGCAAGGAAAATTTTTGCTTGACCTCCTGTTGAAATTAATCCAAGTTCTTTCAAAACTTGTCCGAGTGTGATATATTCTTCAAATAAAATGTATTTTTTCATAGTTTTATTTTAACATAAATCTGAAATTTAGTTCATTGGAAATTTAGAAATTTATTGAATAAAATAAGGAAGCTTTAAGATAAAAATTATTCGTCATTTTCGTTAGGAAATCTCACAAAATTCCTTCAGTTTTTGGTATAATAAAGGTTGCCTTAATAACTAGAAAAAGCTTGATAAAATAGGAAAGTGATAGTCAATTGACAGAAATTAAAATGGCAGATGGAGTGATGCTTCATCTCATTAAAGAAAGCAAATTTAAAACAGTAAGACTAATGGTTCGTTTTCGTGAAGAAATGTCAGCTGACACCCTTGGAAAACGTGTCCTTATTTCTAATATGCTCGAAAGCACTAATGCGGTTTATCAAACCGGAAAAGATTTTAGTCGCAAATTATCTGAAATGTATGGCGCTTCGTTTACGACAGGAGTGGCTAAAAAAGGGAAACAACATTTACTTTCTCTTAATATGAGTATCGTAAATCCTAAACTTGTTGATTTTGATACTTTGGGAGCAGCAGTCGATTTCTTGAAAATTGCAATTTTTCAACCCGATGCTGCTAATGGTCAATTCAATCCCGAAATTTTCAAAAGAGAGCAAAGAAATTTATTGCATTATTTGGCCTCAATGAATGATGACCGTTCTTATTATGCCAGTCGTCAGTTGGCTAATTTATTCTTTGAAGATGAGAATCAAGCACTACCAAGTGTTGGAACGAGTGAATTGATTGCCAAAGAAAATCCAAAAGCCGTTTTTGAATATTATCAAAAAATGCTGACAGACAATGCCATTGATATCTTTGTCTTAGGTGATGTAGATGAAAAACGAATGATTGAACGATTCTCTGACTTCAATTTTACTGACAGAGCTGTCAGTAAAGAAATTTTTTATCAACAATCACTGACAGAAAGCTCAGTAGTGACAGATGAAAAAGAGGTGGCTCAATCTATTTTGCAATTCGCTTATCAAATGCCAATTGCTTATGGAGACAAAAACTACCTTGCTTTGCAAGTGATGAATGGACTTTTGGGAGGGTTTGCTCATTCAAAACTCTTTACCAATGTTCGGGAAAAAGCAAGTTTAGCCTATTCAATTTCTTCAACTTTTGATTCTTTCACAGGTTTTCTAAAAATTGCAGCTGGAATTGACGTTGAAAACTATGAAGAAGCCAAAAGTTTAATCTTTGAGCAATTAGAAGCCATAAAATCAGGAGATTTTACAGAATTAGAAGTTGAGCAAACCAAAACAATGTTACGAAATGCTTATTTTGTGGGGCAGGATTCGCCGTCAAACACGATTGAGCTAGAGTATGTAAAAGCACTTATTCCATATAAATTTTTACCGATGTCTGAATTTTTAAAGGCCCTCGAATCTGTTTCAAAAGCCGATTTGATTAACGTTGCAAAATCATTAAATCTGCAGGCAGAATACTTTATGAAAGGATTTACTGTGAATCAGGAAAAAATGGAGGTCAGCCTTGAAAAGTAAGTTTTATGAGAAAATAGGTGAGAGATTATTTACAGATATTTTGCCTAATGGCTTGACAGTTTATTATCTTCCAAAAGCAGATTACAATCGAACTTACGGCTTGTTCACTACAAATTTTGGTTCACTTGATACAAGTTTTGTCCCATTGGGAGAAAGTGAATTTCAGACTTTTCCAGAAGGAATCGCCCATTTCTTAGAGCATAAACTTTTTGAAAAAGAAGAGGGTGATGTCATGTATAAGTTTGGAGCTTTGGGAGCTCAAACTAATGCTTTTACAAGTTTTTCAAGGACTTCATACCTTTTTTCTACTCGTGAAAATTCTTATGAATGTACAGAACTTTTACTTGATTTTGTCCAAAAACCTTATTTTACAAAAGAAAATGTTGAAAAGGAACAAGGAATTATTCAACAAGAAATCCAAATGTATCAAGATGACAGCGATTGGCGTCTTTTTGCAGGGCTTTTGGAAAAAATGTATCCTGATTCTCCTTTAGCAGCTGATATTGCTGGGACACCGGCAACAATTAATGCCATTACGGCAGATGATTTGTATAAAAATTATGAAGTTTTTTATCATCCTAAAAATATGAATTTGTTCTTAACAGGTCCTTTTGATATTGAGATGATGTCAGACTTTGTAAGAAGTAATCAAGCTAAAAAAGACTTTGCTGATTTAGCAGAAATTCAAAGAAAAGAAATTAAAGCGAGCGAGCCAATTTCGGGAGAGAGTTTGGAACTTGAAGTCGCCATGCCAAAATTTGCTTTGGGTCTGCGCGGTGAAGACCAACTTTCAAGTGACTCAAAGACCCTATTTAAATATAAATTAGCCAATCAACTTTTTCTTGATTTGCTTTTTGGTAGAACCAGTCAGCGCTATGAAGAGCTTTATAATTCAGGCCTAATCGACGATTCCTTTGGCTTCTCCTTTGATTTGGACAAGAGATTTCATTTTGCAGTATTGACTGCTGACACAGAAAATCCGCAAATTTTAGGTCAAACTTTGCAAGAAGCCATAAAAAGTTATAAAATAGATAGAGATTTTAGTGAGGAACATCTCGACTTACTCAAAAGAGAAATGTTGGGAGATTATTTTAGTTCATTAAATTCGCTTGAATATATTGCGAATCAATTTTCATCAGAAATTTATGGTGACTTAACTTTCTTTGATTTCCCTGAAATTTTGAAAGAATTAAGTCTGTCAGAAATTGAAAAATTTGCTGACCAATTTATTTCTGAGATGAAAAAAGTAGAATTTACAATTTTACCTAAATAAATCCCTCTGTCAGTAAGACAGAAAAGCTAAAAATCTACTGATAGAAATTTAAGCATATCCGTAAGGGACTAAAGTCCCAACGGCTATCCTTTGACAGAAATTCAAGCCTATTAAAATCTTTCTGTCAGTAAAATAAAAGTCGCTCAAAGTTTCAGTGAAACTTTGTCAGCGCAATCTCTAAGGCGAGATAGTAAAAATCTCCAAAATAAACAAAGAACAGTGATAATTAACAATCGATGTGCAGTACAAAAATGAAGGGAGGATATGTTGACAATCAAAACAATCGGACAAGTCTTAAAAGAAAAGCGGACATCGCTTGGACTTGATCTTTCTGAAGCAGAACAATTAACTCAAGTACAAAAATTATATATCGTAGCACTGGAGACAGATGACTATAAAGCCCTACCGGGTGACTTTTACATTAAAGCTTACCTCAAACAATATGCAGAAAAATTGGGGTTGAATGCAGATAGAATTATTCAAGCCTATGATGAAGGCAAAGGAATCACAGTTGAGGATAAAGAGGACATCCTAGAAAATTATCATTTTGTGAAACCGAGTGAGCGAGTAGAACCTGAGGAAGAAGTGCCAAAAACATGGCGTCATTATGTACCAATTATTTCTTTATCAGCAGCGGCATTATTAATTGTAGTAGGTGTTTTTGCAGCGGTAATTATGAATAAACCAGAAACACCAGATTTAATAACCAATGATTATTCTTATTCAAAGAGTGAAGTTAGTACTTCTAAGTCTTCTACAAGCTCTACAAAACCATCAGGAAGTAGTACACAAGCAAGTAGTAGTGCACCTGAACCAACAATTGCTATCTCAGGCTCAAGTTCGGCAATGATTGCCACAATTTCTAATATTTCTGACCCGATAAAAGTTGATTTTTCAGTTGCAGCAGGACGAACAATTTGGGTTGGCATGACGAATTCCAATGTTCCAGCAACTGGTCAAACATTATCTGATGGAGCCAATAGTCTGTCTGCTTTAGTGACAACAGGCGCAGAAAATTCAGTAATTACACTTGGAAGTGTTGAAGGGCTTACCATTACGGTTAATGGAAAAGCTCTTGATTTATCATCACTAACCACAACTGGACCAAATAAAATTACTTTACAAATTAATCGAACGACAAGCAATTCAGCTGCTCAATAAATAAAAGCTGAGGCTTATTTTAAGCTGCAAAAGGAGAACTATGAAAGAGAAAATACCCAATCAATTGACAATGGCAAGGATTTTTATGATTCCAATCTTTGTGATTTTATTTTATTTACCAGAAGGTGCACATTTTAACGGTTTTGTTTCACAAGACCATAGTTCAGTGATGTGGGTTATCGCAGCAATTGTATTTGCCGTAGCCTCATTTACTGACTGGCTTGATGGATACCTCGCCCGTAAATGGCACGTTGTCAGCAATTTTGGTAAATTTGCGGACCCTTTGGCCGATAAAATGCTCAATATGGTTGCCTTTGTTGTTCTTGTAGGACTTCATGTTGTTCCAATGTGGGCTGTTGCCATTATCATTTGTCGTGAGCTTGCGGTTACAGGATTGCGCCTCTTATTGGTTGAACAAGGTGGAGTTGTTATGGCGGCTGCAATGCCTGGTAAAATCAAAACTGCCACACAAATGTTAAGCGTTATTTTCCTTTTCATTGGAAATCCCTTGTATATAGGAACAATCCTCTTTTATGTTTGTGTCTTCTTTACCATTTATAGTGGCTATGACTATTTTGCTAAAAATATGCAAGTTTTTAGAAATGCTGATTAATCATTTCCAAATAGAAAATAAAAAATCCAAGTATTTCTACTTGGATTTTTTGTTTTGATTAGTCAAAGAAAAAAGTACCCTAGAGGATACGAATTGAAAAAATATAAAAATCAGGTGCTATAATGATTTTAGAAAAAACAAAAGAAAGTTTAGCAGTCGATTTGATTGCATAGATACTCTAAAAAGAAAGGGGGAATTAGTGATAAATGTTGTGAAAGAACATTAGCATTTGTTGTTTCAATAAAGGAGGTAAACAACATGAAATCGAAAAAAACTTTAATAGGTCTGATGACCTCAGTCACATTCTTAGTTTTTGCAACACCTTTAATGGTTAATGCAGATACTGATTCATCTACACAAAGTAATAATCAAGTTCCTCAGATAGTAATTGGAAATGTAGATAACTCTTTAGTTTCAACTGTTGATGTACTAGATAGTTCAGAGTCTGCGGTTTTTGACCCAACTATATTACCAGTAAGTGGTGCTGTTCAAACCATAAAAGATAAAAATGGAGCAGTATCCAATATTTCTCTTACTCCACTATTTAACCCAAGAACACGCGTTTCAAATGGAAGTTATACAATTAATGCTTGGGGAATTGGTTGGAATGTAACTTATTATATCAATATTTCTAGTAACAAAATAACTTCTGCAAATAATCTTGACTATATTATTGCGATGCCTGTAAACTCGGCAACTGTAACAGTTGATAGTTCTAAACAAGCAACAGCCCGCTTCTCATTTAGTACACCAATTTACAATATCCTGTCTTGGACCGGCTGGGTCCGTGCCACAATTAATAGTTCAAATAATATTGTAATTACAACTAATTAATTATGCTTACATTAAGTTTAGTATTTCTTAGCTTAATCTTCTTTGTGGCAGGGATAATTTTTCTAATCGTAAAATTGATATCTAAGATAAAAAAGTCGGGCTGACACTGAAATAGAAAAGGGACCCTCTAAGGGTCTCTTTTCTATCTCAAAGCAAATAATTATTCAAAAAAATAAAAACCTCTTGAAAATGTTATATAATAAATATATAATGGAATCATCATAGCAAAAGAGGAACAGGTAAATGAAACAAAAGTCACAAAATTATGGTAGTTGTTTCAAAGAATTGAGGCAGTTGGCGGCTTTTAAATATAAAGATTTAGAAGCTATTATGTCTAAGACTGGAATTGTCAAATTTGAAAATGGAACTTCTAATATTTCATTTGAGAAATTAGCTGAACTTTTAAAATTTATGGGTTATACTTTGAGTGACTTTATGTATTTATCTGGAGAAAGTCGAGTTGATGAAGTTTATGGGGAAAAGTTTCATATCATTCGCTACCAGCAAGGCTATCGTGATGATTTTTTTATTCCAGTTGGTGTAAATCCTGTTCGTTTGAGCCTATTTGAAAGTGGAAAAATTTTGCTACCGTATGATGTGATTGATGCAATGCTTGGGCTCATGCATATTCCGGAACAGGATTTTTCTTATATTATCAATGGAAGTAAGGATGATTATTTTGTTCATTATATCAACTGGTTGGATAGGATACAGTTAAGAGAAGAATTTGCGGAAGCAGAAATGATTCAAAATGAAGCACACAAATATGCGAATAATCAAGAAATAAAAGTTAAGATCCTTGAAGAAAATTTTGAAACTTTGAACTATAACAATGAGTGGCTTGAATTGCATTCGCAAGAAAGATTGACCAGACAATACACTGATTACCGTGTCTTAGAATTAACTGCTAAAGCTTGTCATCAAATATTAAATGATGAAGAAGTAACAGAAATTGGTGATTTTTTATTTGGAATTGAGCTTTGGCTTGAATATAGTTTAGGAATTTTGGCTTTAAATGCTTGGCAACTCCCTTACTCTTTAGTTTATGCAATAATATCAGATATTAATTTACACGAGAAAGAATATAAAGGTAAATTAATTTATCGACGTCGTATTGTACAGACTGCCGGGCGATGTGCTATGACACTCATAAGTAGAGGGGAAACCCAAAAAGCAAGTAACTTATTATCAATGGTTCATCACTATGCAGAAGCACTTGATACACATGTCCAAGGACTTTATCGCTTTGCTTGGGCTTATTTAGATTATAGGAATGGAAAAATAGAAGGTCAAAAAGAAATGCTTAGAGTGATTGCCTTATTTGACTTTTTAGAAGTTCCTATTAGTCGTGATTTTGCTCAAAAATATTATAATCGCCATGTTCTTAATTTAGAAGAATCATAGAAGTTAAAATATTTTCTAAATCCTACAAAAGTTGCTTGCTTTGGCTCACTTTTTGCGTTACAATTATAGAAAAGAGAGTGAGTGTTGGTGAAAGCTCATAGGGTTTGTGACAGTGTTTATCGGTGATAACGTTATAATCAATCTGAGGCTCTGATTTTCTAGGAGCAAATTTAGGTGGTACCGTGCAATGATGCACCCTAGAGCGAGAAGCTTTAGGGTGCTTTCTTATGTAAACGGTATCTTTGGAATGAATGCTCAAACCCAATGAATAATCATAAAGATTTTTACTCCCAGTTAACCGAAAGGAAAAAAATGAAACTTCAAAAACCAAAAGGAACAGCAGATTTACTGCCTGCTGAAACTGCAAAATGGCAGTACATCGAAGAAATTGCTCGTGGCGTTTTCAATGATTATAATTTCAAAGAAATTCGGACACCAATGTTTGAAAGCTATGAACTTTTTAGTCGTGCAACAGGTGAAACAAGTGATATTGTTACCAAAGAAATGTACGATTTTGAGGATAAAGGAGGACGTCATATTGCGCTTCGTCCAGAAGGAACTGCCTCAGCTGTTCGGGCTTATATTGAGAATAAACTCTATGCCCCTGAAGTAGTAAAACCAGTGAAGCTATGGTATGACGCACCAATGTTTCGTTATGAACGTCCACAATCAGGACGTTTACGTCAATTTCATCAATTTGGTGTCGAGTGTTTAGGAGTGAAAAATCCAGCAGTTGATGTAGAAATTATTGCAATGGCTGACACACTTTTCCGCCAGTTAGGAATTACTGGTCTTAAACTAGCTCTAAATACACTTGGAGATATGGAAAGTCGCATGGCTTACCGTCAAGCATTGATTGATTATTTGACTCCTTTTGAAAATCAACTTTCAGAAGATAGCCGTCGTCGTCTCAACGAAAATCCTTTACGCGTTTTGGATAGTAAAGAAGCAGAAGACATCGCAATTGTTAAAAATGCTCCAGCTATTTTAGACTATCTCAATGAAGCTTCAAAGGCTTATTTTGAAGAAGTGAAAGCCTTGCTTGAATCCTTACATATTGAGTACACTATTGACCCAAATATGGTTCGTGGTTTAGATTATTATAATGATACAATTTTTGAATTTATTGTCGATTTTGATGGTAAAGATTTGACTGTATGTGGTGGTGGACGTTATGATGGGTTAGTTGAATATTTCGACGGACCAGCAACTCCTGCCTTTGGTTTTGGTTTAGGAATTGAAAGACTTTTGATGATTGCTCAAAAACAAGAAATTAATTTCATTCCTGAAGAAACTTTGGATGTTTATATTGCTGTAATGGGCGAAAAAGCAAATCTTGAAGCAACAAAATTAGCTGAAAGCCTACGTGAACAGGCCTTTAAAGTCGAACGTGATTTCTCAAATCGAAAACTTGGAGCACAATTTAAAACGGCTGAAAAATTGGGTGCTGAGTTGATTATTACACTTGGAGAAGATGAGATTCGCACAGGTCAAATCAAAGTGAAACATAATCAAACACGTAAACAAGTAGAAACAACACTTAAAGCTGTTCATGAATCATTTGCACCGATTTTTGAAGAGATTTATGCGGATGAAGAACTTTAAGTGACTTAAAGTAGGGGTGAATTGATGACGGATTGTCCATTTTGTCAGATGAAAGATACAATCTTTGAAAATGAATTGGCACAGGCATTTTATGATGCCTATCCAGTCAGTGAAGGTCATATGTTGATTACGCCTAAAAGACATGTGTCTTCATATTTTGAGATGACCAAAGCTGAAAGAAAAGCAATTGAAGAACTTTTAGACTTATCAAAAGATAATTTAACTGAGAAATTTCATGCCAAGGCCTACAATATTGGCATTAATGTTGGTAAAGCAGCTGGACAAACCGTTTTCCATTGTCATGTTCATCTAATACCGCGGCATCATGGAGATGTAAAGAATCCAACCGGTGGTGTTCGTGGGGTCATACCTGAAAAACAAAACTATAGATAATAAAAAGAAAGAGGAGTAAAATTTTACTTTGTGTACTAGAAGAGTAAAATTTACATTTATATGAAACGTACAAATTACGCGGGAAATATTACAGAAGAATACTTAAATCAAACGGTTACGGTTAAAGGCTGGGTAGCCAAACGCCGTAATCTTGGTGGATTAATTTTCATTGATTTACGTGACCGAGAAGGGATTGTCCAAATTGTGGTCAATCCTGAAACAGCAGCGGCTGATGTGGCAGAAGCAGCTGATAAAGCACGCAATGAATTTGTTCTTGAAGTGACAGGTAAAGTTGTTGAGCGCGCAAGCAAGAATGACAAAATTAAAACTGGTGGTATTGAAATTGAAGCGACTGCCATTGAAATTTTGTCTACTTCTAAAACAACACCTTTTGAAATTAAAGATGATGTTGAAGTTCTTGATGATACTCGTTTGAAATATCGTTACCTTGATTTACGTCGTCCAGAAATGCTTAAAAATATCACAATGCGTCATGCGACGACTCGTTCAATTCGTGAATATTTGGACGGAGCAGGATTCATTGATGTTGAAACACCATTTTTAAATAAATCAACACCAGAAGGAGCGCGTGATTATCTTGTTCCTTCGCGAGTTAATAAAGGTGAATTTTATGCTCTTCCACAATCACCACAATTAATGAAACAGCTTTTAATGACTGCTGGACTTGATCGTTATTATCAAATTGTTAAATGTTTCCGTGATGAAGATTTACGTGGTGACCGTCAGCCAGAATTCACACAAGTCGATTTAGAAACATCATTTTTGTCAGAAGAAGAAATTCAAGATTTGACAGAAGAGCTAATTGCTAAAGTCATGAAAGATGTGAAAGGAATTGATGTCACTTTACCTTTCCCACGTATGAAATATGATGATGCCATGAACTTTTATGGTTCTGACAAACCTGATACTCGTTTTGAATTGTTACTGACAGACTTGTCAGCACTTGCTAAAACAATTGATTTCAAAGTTTTCCAAGAAGCAGAAGTTGTTAAAGCGATTGTTGTCAAAGATGCTGCTGACAAATATTCTCGTAAGTCAATTGATAAATTGACAGAACAAGCCAAACAAAATGGGGCCAAAGGCCTTGCTTGGGTTAAATTTGAAAAAGGTGAATTTGCTGGTGGCGTTTCTAAATTCTTAGCAGAATCTACTGACAGCTTTGTGAATGAATTGAAATTGACTGACAATGATTTGGTACTCTTCGTTGCTGACAGTCTTGATGTAGCAAATTCAGCTCTTGGTGCGCTTCGTTTAACGATTGGTAAACAACAAGGATTGATTGATTTCCGTCAGTTCAATTTCCTTTGGGTCATTGATTGGCCTATGTTTGAGTGGTCAGATGAAGAAGAACGTTATATGTCTGCTCATCATCCGTTTACTTTACCAACGAAAGAAACACAAGCCTTTTTATCTGCTGACGGACATAGCAAAGATTCTGATTTGAAAAAAGTTCGTGCCCATGCTTATGATATTGTTTTAAATGGTTATGAACTTGGTGGAGGGTCATTAAGAATTAATACCCGCCAACTTCAAGAAGAAATGTTGAGCGCTCTTGGCTTTAAATTAGAAGATGCAAACGAACAATTTGGTTTCTTGCTTGAAGCACTTGATTATGGTTTCCCACCGCATGGCGGTTTGGCACTCGGTCTTGACCGTTTCGTAATGTTGCTTGCTGGAAAAGACAATATCCGTGAAGTAATTGCTTTCCCTAAAAATAACAAAGCCTCTGACCCAATGACACAGGCTCCATCCATAGTTGCTGAAAAACAACTGGAAGAATTGAGTATTAAACTTGCAAACAAAGATCAATAAAATTCTCGGCGCCCTTCTAGATAGAATTGGACTTTATCAAGTTTTAAAATCTATTGGCGCTGAAAAAATGGCAAATAAATTTTCGGCAGCAGTTGTTTATGCTGTCTTCTCATCATTCGCATTGAACTTTTTCTATCAGCCAGGACATGTGTATGCATCTGGTGCGACGGGTGCAGCTCAGGTTGTTACTGAATTAGTAGCCAGAATAAGTGGTCATAATATCTTACCTATTTCTGCTTCTTTGATATTAGTAAATGCGCCACTTTTCATTCTTGCTTGGCGAGGAATAGGCAAACAGTTCACCGTTTATACAGTGATTACAGTTGTTATGAGTTCAGTTTTCATTCATTTTATTCCAGTGACGCCCTTAACTCATGAGCCAGTTATTAATGCTGTCTTTGGTGGGGCAATTATGGGATTTGGTGTTGGGAATGCAATGAAATCTGGGATTTCTTCTGGAGGGACTGATATCGTCAGCCTCTATATGCGTAAGAAAACAGGAAGAAGTGTTGGAACTTTGGCATTTCTGGTCAATGGAGTGATTATTTTTACAGCCGGAGTTCTTTTTGGCTGGGAATACATGCTCTATAGTTTAATTGCTATTTTCGTTAATTCTCGTGTACAAGATGCAATCTTTACAAGACAAAAACGTCTTCAAGTAATGATTGTAACTAAAAATCCAGAATTACTGACAAAGAAATTAGTGAATCGTTTTAAACATGGAGTAACCATTTTACATGACGCGGAAGGTGGCTATACACATACCAGTCAGACCGTCCTCATGACTGTCATTACAATGTATGAATATCAGGAATTCAAGGATATTATTCAAAAATATGACGAACATGCTTTTGTATCAATATCGGAGAATGTTCGAGTGCTTGGAAAATTTGCAGAAGTAGAAGATTAACTGCTTAGGTTTTACATTGAAAAAAGAAAGATAAAAGGGAGAAAGCCAAAAGGAGGACTTTCTCCCCTTATTATCTGAAAAAATAAAGGAGGAAATAAAATGAAAAGATTTGCACGAGTACATTTTTTGTACTTGCTTGCCATCGTAATTGGTACTGGAATTTATGCTTTTGGCTTTGTCGCCTTTAATATGGCGAATCACTTAGCTCAAGGAGGGGTCGCCGGACTTTCTTTGATTTCTTATGCTTTATGGCATATTGACCCTTCTTATGTTCAACTTTTAATCAACATTCCTCTTCTGATGATAGGTTATCGTTTTTTAGGAAGAAGAACCTTTATTTATACAATTTGGGGAATTGTGAGTTTAGCTGTTTGGATCTGGATTTTCCAAAGGGTCAGTTTTACAATTAATATTGGAAATGATACTTTAATAGCCGCTTTACTCGCCGGGGTTTTTTCAGGTTCAGGAATTGGATTAGTCTTTCGCTTTGGTGGAACAACAGGTGGAACAGATATTCTTGCTAAGTTATTTCAAATAAAAAAAGGAATTCCTGTTGGTCGAATGCTCTTTATCTTTGACTCTTGTATCTTGGCTCTATCTTTAAGTTATGTTGACCTTAAACATATGATGTATACTTTGATTGCCAGCTTTATTTCAATGCAAATGATTAATTTGATTCAAAATGGCGGATATACAGTTCGAGGAATGCTTATTATCACAAATCATCATGTAGAAGTTGCTAAAACAATTATTGAAGAAATTGGTCGAAGCGCAACATATTTACACGGTGAAGGAGCTTATTCTGGAACTGAAAAAGAAGTTTTATACGTTGTTCTTAATCCAAGTGAAATACAAGAAGTAAAACAAATTCTATCAGTCATTGACCCAAATGCCTTCGCTTCAGTCATCAATGTTCATGAAGTTGTGGGAGATTTCGCTCCTAAACGAGGTAGATTTAAAGATTTAAAAAAATAAAATAGCTCATTGAGCTATTTTTTTTAAGATACTTAAGTTAAAAAGGGAGAAGTTTTCAAAAGTTGACTAAATTCTAAATTTAAACTACAATAGATTTAAACGTCCTTGCCCTCGGTAAGGATATTTCATCGAAATTTTTGAGGAATATTATGAAAAAATTATCTAAGGTGCATTTTTTGCAACTTCTTGCTGTTACAATTGGTACAGCAATTTATGCCTTTGGTTTTGTTGAGTTTAACATGGGGAACCACTTGGCTGAAGGTGGGGTTGCTGGGCTTTCATTGATTGGTTATGCTCTATTGCATATTGACCCTTCTTATACCCAGCTTATCTTAAATATTCCACTTTTAATTCTTGGCTATCGCTTTCTTGGGCGCCGAACCTTTGTTTATACAATTTGGGGAATCGTGAGTCTTTCAATCTGGATGTGGATTTTCCAACGGATTCCAGTTGCAATTAATGTCGGACATGATTATTTAATCGCTGCTTTGCTCGCTGGTGTATTTGCCGGAACAGGAATTGGTTTAGTTTTCCGTTTTGGCGGAACGACTGGTGGGGCCGATATTATTGCTAAGCTTTTGCAGATTAAGGCTGGGGTTGCTGTTGGACGAACTTTCTTTATCTTTGATGCTTGTGTGATGTTGCTTTCATTAAGCTATATTGATTTACGCCATATGATGTACACTTTGATTGCAAGTTTTGTGGCAGCACAAGTAATTAATGTGGTTCAATCTGGTGGTTATACGGTTCGAGGAATGCTTATTATCACGAATAATCATGCTGAAATTGCTAAAGCAATTATTGAAGAAATCGGTCGTAGCGCGACTTATTTACATGGAGAAGGAGCTTATTCAGGAAATTCTAAAGAAATTCTATATGTTGTTTTAAACCCTGGAGAAATTCAAGAAGTAAAACAAATTTTGTCCATTCTTGACCCGAATGCTTTTACATCAATTATAAATGTTCATGAAGTCATTGGTGATTTCACTTATCCACGCAGTCGTTACAAAGTGGTTAAAAAAGGAAAAAAATAGCTCAAGAGAGCTATTTTTTATTTTTGTCAGTGAAATTAATTATCTTGAAAGACGTGCGCCTTCAATTTCACCGGTAGATTTGACTCCTTCAACAGAAAAACTATCTGCATTGATTCCAGTTTTGATATTTTCCAACTGCTTAATTGTCTTATCTAACTGAATCAAGTTTTGAACATTGTATTCAAAAGTATAATTACTAATTTCTCGTTTTGCTTTCTTCAGGTGAATAATAGCTTTTTCGATTTCTTCAGTGGCTTTTGTTGTACGCATATAGAAAACCCTTTCTATTTTCGGAATTGTTTGAATATTTATTTCTATATTTATTATAACTAAAAAACCTGGAAATTTCCAGATTTCATATCGTTTTATTTGATTCCATTCACAAAATTATCGATAATAGTGATAATTTCTGCTTGTGATTCTGCTTGATTGACAGCAACTTTTACTTTTGCTGCACGAGAAGCTCCTTTGAGGTAATATGCTGCGTGCTGACGAAATTCTCGGCTAGCAAGATTATCACCTTTTAATTCAACCAGACGTGCCAAGTGAAGTTTTGCAATTTCCATTTTTTCCGCAACTGTTGGTTCAGGCAATAGTTCACCTGTTCGTAGATAATGCTCGGTACGATGAAGAATCCAAGGGTTTCCAAGGGCTGCTCTTCCCATCATGACCGCAGTGACGCCTGTTTCATCAATCATGCGTTTCGCATCTTCAGGAGTCTTGACATCGCCATTTCCGATGACCGGAATATTGACATTTTCGGTCAATTTTTTGAGCCAGTGCCAATTTTCTTGAGCATTTCCTGTATAAGCTTGTGCTTTGGTTCGTGCATGCATAGAAACAGCCGCTCCGCCTCCCGCTTCAATTGCTTTAGCATTTTCAACAGCAAAAAGGTGGTCGTCATCCCAACCAATTCGGATTTTCACTGTTAGTGGTCTTGAAATAGCTTTAGAAACAGCAGAGACCACATCATAAACTTTATCAGGATCAAGCAAAAGACGAGAACCGGCTTCATTTTTAGTTACTTTCGGTACTGGGCAACCCATATTGATATCAATAATATCAGCAACAGTATTTGCTTCAACAAATTTGGCTGCTTCAACCAGAGTATCTACTTCACCCCCAAAAATTTGCATTGAGAGTGGATGAGGGACCCCTTCAAAATCCATCATTTCCAAAGTCTTTTTGTTGCGATGTTCAATTCCTTTATCAGAAATCATTTCAGTTACAACAAGTCCAGCTCCAAATTCTTTAGCAGTAGTCAGAAAAGCTTTATTCGTAATTCCGGCCATTGGTGCTAACACAATTTTATTTTTTATTTCGATATCGCCAATTTTCCACGATTCGTTGTAAATTTTGTCCATAGTCATAAAGAATATTATAGCAATTTTTTGAGATTTCACAAGGTTTTAAGGCTTAAAAAGTTACTGACAGTTCTGTCAGTGAATTCTGTCAGTAATTTTTACTGACAAAAAATACTGACAAAATTGTCAGTATCTATTTTTTTACTAAATAATGTAATTCAACAAATTGTCCGTAGGTTTTTGTGTCAATCAGTTGAAGTTGCTCTTTGTAATTTCCTGACGGAAAAAGTGGAATTCCGTCGCCTAGTAAAACTGGGGCAATGGTAACTTGTAATTCATCAACCCAATGATTTTCAAGAAAAAGTTTGATGACTTCTCCACCGCCAACAACCCAGATATTTTTGTCAGTATCCGCAAAATTTACTGACAGTTCTGTCAGTTTTTCTTTGTCAATAAAAACGATATTGTCAGTAGAAGAAATTTCTTGATGAGTTAAAATATAAGAAGTTTTGTCAGAATAAGGCCACTGACCGGCTTGCTCTTTTTCTAACCAATCATAAGTCTTTTTCCCCATAATGATTGTATCAATATCACTATAAAAAGCACCATAGCCGTTATCACCCTCACCCTCAACATCAAAAAGCCATTGGAGACTTTCTTCTTTGGTGGCAATATAGCCGTCTATTGTAGAAGCAATAAAAAGTTTTACAGTCATTTTTCTCAATTCTATTTACTGACAGAATTTCTGTCAGTAAAATAATTAGTTATTTTACTTAAGGAGTGCTTTTAATTCATCTTCAGAATACTCATATTTGTTTTCACAGAATTGACAAATAATTTCAGCACCGTGATCCTCGGCTATCATTTCCTCAATTGGTTCTCTTCCTAAAGATTTAATACCTTCAAGGAAACGTTCCTTACTACAATCACATTTGAATTCCAAAGGAAATTCACCAAGATTTTTGTATTCCATATCGCCATAAATATTGTCTAACATCGTTTTTAATGGTTCTTCACTGGTCAGCATTGTTGCAATTGAAGGCATATTTTTGATATTATGTTCAATTTCGGTAATTTCTTCGTCAGTAGCATCTGGCAAAGCTTGCAACATAAATCCACCAGCAATTTTGACTGTATCTGAGTCCTCGTTAAGTAAAACATTCACACCAACAGAAGAGGGAGTTTGTTCTGAACTTAAAAAATACCAAGCTAAGTCTTCGCCAATTTCACCAGTAATTAAATCAACTTGACCACTATAAGGTTGTTTAAGTCCCATGTCTTTGACCACAACTAAAAAGCCATTACCAACAAAAGGAGCAACTAATACTTCACCAGTTGAAGCTTTTTTATAGTCGAGTTCACGATTTTTGACATAACCTTTGACATGGCCGCGGCTGTCAGCGACTGCGATGATTGGACCCATTGCTCCATCACCCAGAACTTTAACTGTAATTTTAGTATCACCTTTTTCATTAGCTCCTAAAATTTGTCCAGCAATCAATGTACGACCTAAGGCAACCGTCGAGGTTGGCCATGTTTGATGGCGTTCCTGTGCTTCTTTCACAGTTAGGGTTGAATCCAAAGCAAAAGCTCTGAAATGCCCATTTTTTGAGATTGATTTGATAATTTTATCCATGAGTCTATTGTACCACAAGACCCTAACTGACCTCAATAGAACAAAAAAATTGTCAATCAATAAATGATATAAAAGCAAGAAAAAATATCAGATTTTCCATTGATGTTTGAGAAATCTTAAAAGAGTTTGTTAAGAATAAAGGATTTTGATAAACTAATAGCAGTAAATAATTTTTTTTGAACATATTATTACTAAAAACAACAAAAAAATGATAATGAAGATGAGAGAGGCCTGCTATGGAATTTGAAGATTATTTTAAAAATGATGAGTTAATGAACATTGTCAGAGAAACTGTAAAATTGGTCTTTCCTGAAGCACAAGAACGGATTTCCTACGGAATGCCTGCATGGTTTAAGGATAAGAATGTCCTCATTTATGCAAGTTCTCAAAAAAAGCACTTAGGAATATATCCCAAACCAAACTTCATTGAAAATAATAGTGCGTCTCTTAAAGGACAATATGAATGTAGTAAAGGGACCATAAAAGTTCCTTATGATGTTGAAACCAATGAACTCAAACGCTTGGTTAGTGAAATTGTAAAATGGAACTTGGACCAATAAATTTAACTGGTATTTTGATAATAAACTATAAAAATTATTTGTATTTGTAAGTTTATGTATCCTGAAACCAATTATTAAAAGAAAGAATGTGAATTATGCGAACTGTACCACTTGGACCAATATTAATATTTATTGCTTTTTTTATATTAATTTATATAGGATTATTCATAGCAATTATTTTAACTGCTTTTATCAATGCAGTTCGTAAAAATGAAAATGGAGATGAATCATTTTTAGATAGATTTGAACGTCTTAATAAAGAATATTTTTATACGATGTTTAAGAAAGGGTACAAGCCTAAAAAAGAAGCTTTGCCCGAATGGATTCGTTGGATAAGTAAGCCCTGAGAATGGTATTTTAAAATAATCATATGTAAAAATTTAATATAGATTAATTGTACAAATACAGAAGTAAAGGATAATAACAAATGATAGCAAGAACTCTGTTAATATAGCTAAGTATTCCTTTTTATTAAACCAAGATCCTTTGCTTATAGCTTTTTATTTAGTAAAATAATGGAAAATCTCATCCTAAAGTTTGTTCCAGAAGAGTGAATTTTGGGCTTGCTGGGACTGATTCCTTTAGGAGTAGGAATAAAATATTTATTCTTTGGGGATAATGATGAAGAATTAGATGAATTGCTACAAAAAAGAAAAAACAAAAGCTTGCTTGGAACTGTTATTATCATTTCTTTTGCGAGTCGTGGAGCGGATAACATTGCTTTGTTTACTCCATTTTTTATGACACTGTCAGCAGATAATTTGCTATTATCTATAATGATTTTTGCCATAAACATATTAATTTTAGGGCTTCTTGGAAAAACAATTGCAAAAATTCCTCACCTTCATGACGTTTTAGAAAAATACAGTCGTTGGATTCTAGCTTTTGTTTATATAGTACTTGGAATAATGGTTTTACTAGAAAGTGGAACAGTCTCCAAAATTCTCAGTTTTTTGTAAAACATAATTTAAAGATTAAAAAAGTTCCGTATTTCCGAACGATAATTTAGATTTAATCAAAAGCATCAGGATTTTTTAAGTAAATCTTGATGTTTTTTGATAAAATAAAAAATAGTGCGATAGGAGCTTTCAAGAAATGATTTATCTTTTACTTTTGATAAATTAGTTCAAAAGTTGAAGAAGTTTTTTAGAAATGCCAGCCAAGCGAACTTGGAGCGTGCAAAATATTTTAAGAAAAGTGGATAGTCAAAACTATCCAAAAGGAGAATATTATGCCATCAGTAGTAGTTGTCGGAACGCAATGGGGAGACGAAGGAAAAGGTAAAATTACAGATTTCCTAAGCTCAAATGCAGAAGTTATTGCCCGTTATCAAGGGGGAGACAATGCAGGTCATACCATCGTCATCGACGGCAAAAAGTTCAAACTTCACCTCATTCCATCAGGGATTTTCTTCCCTGAAAAGATTTCCGTTATTGGGAATGGTGTCGTTGTTAACCCAAAATCACTGATTGAAGAAATCGCTTATCTCGCTGAAAATGGAGTTTCTGCAGAGAGCTTACGTATTTCAGACCGTGCACATGTTATCTTGCCTTACCATAAAAAATTAGACTTCCTTCAAGAAGAAGCCAAAGGCGATAAGAAGATTGGGACAACCATTAAAGGGATTGGCCCAGCCTATATGGATAAAGCAGCTCGTGTCGGAATTCGTGTTGCAGACTTACTTGACAAAGAAATCTTTGAGGAACGTTTACGTACAAACCTTGAAGCCAAAAACCGTGAATTTGTAAAAATGTATGATTCAGAACCAATCGAATTTGAAGAAATTTTTGAAGAATACTATGAATACGGTCAACAACTTAAAAAATATGTGACAGATACTTCAGTTATCTTGAATGATGCCCTTGATGCAGGAAAACGTGTCCTTTTTGAAGGTGCGCAAGGGGTAATGCTTGATATTGACCAAGGAACATATCCATTTGTAACTTCATCAAACCCAGTAGCTGGTGGGGTAACGATTGGCTCTGGTGTGGGTCCATCAAAAATTTCAAAAGTTGTTGGTGTTTGTAAAGCCTATACTTCACGTGTGGGTGATGGTCCATTCCCAACAGAACTTTTTGATGAAGTTGGACATCAAATTCGTGAAGTAGGACATGAATATGGAACAACAACAGGACGTCCACGTCGTGTTGGTTGGTTTGACTCAGTCGTAATGCGTCATGCAAAACGTGTTTCTGGCTTGACAAATCTTAGCTTGAATTCAATTGACGTTCTCTCAGGACTTGAAACAGTAAAAATTTGTGTTGCTTACGAACGTAGTAATGGTGAACAAATTACTCATTATCCAGCATCACTTAAAGAATTAGCAGATTGCAAACCAATCTATGAAGAATTGCCAGGATGGTCTGAAGATATTACTTCATGCCGAACTTTAGAAGAGTTACCAGAAGCTGCTCGTAACTATGTTCGTCGTGTTGGTGAACTAGTTGGCGTACGTATCTCGACTTTCTCAGTAGGTCCTGGTCGTGAACAAACTAATGTTTTAGAATCAGTTTGGGGCGTCTAAAGTCAAAATAAAAAAGCCAGAGCATGCTCTGACTTTTTTTTGTTTACAAGAAGGGTCCAAAGACTTGTGAACTAGAGTTTTTATTATTAACGTTGACATCAATTACATTATAAAAGGCATTAGAAGTATCAGCTACATCCCAGACAGCCAAAACAATGTGATAACCAGATCGATCAGTTGGAATGTTAATCGTGTGTGAGAGATTATTTGTTGCAGGAGAACCATCATGATTGATTGTCCCTATAAGTTCTAATTCTGAACGTTTTAAAGGTGCATTTTGGTCCCAACCTGTTTTGGTCATATAGTAGTGCCACTTAGTTGTTTTATGAGGTGCAGTGTATTTCCAAGTGAAGATGTTAGAACCTGTACTAATAGATGTTTTTTTCCAGCGTGAACTAGTTTGATTATCTAGAACAAAGTCGCCTATTTGCCCTAAGCCCCCATTTGCAGAAGCAATCCGACCATCAGCGGGACCAGACACCGGGAAGCCTTTAGGTGCTTCTAAAGATTGTGGATTACTAATAACATTTCCATAAATGTTAAAAGCGGCGGTCCAACCTAAACTTTGAGAATCTAATTGTCCTTGATAGCCTCTGGCTGGTGGTGATTGAACATAACCATGAGCTGATACAGTATCTGTTTTAATTAAAAGGGAGACACTGAGCAGACCTGCAGCAACTAATAAACCAGTCAGTAGTTTTTTCATAAATTTATTCCTCTCCTATTTATAGCTTTTTCCATGGACCAAAATCTCCTGATTGGTCAGGTTGTTGGCCA